>OKHF01000039.1_pt1 | contig 89179 bp, 88 predicted proteins | sample 1614351 | NCBI WGS metagenome assembly OKHF01 (sample SAMN04436930, study PRJEB24849) | human gut metagenome | biome: human gut; feature: NICU; material: stool | host: Homo sapiens | place: USA: Saint Louis, MO | collected 2012-06-13
AGTACTCGGCTACGAACCGAGCGGTCGGAGGTTCGAATCCTCCCGGATGCACCATATTCTCCTTGATAACAGCGACGATGTTGTTTTATGGTCTGCGAAATTATCGCCAGCACCAGGGAGGATAACGTTGCGTAAGCAACGGCCCGTAGGGCGAGGCGCAGCCGAGTAATCCTCCCGGATGCACCATATTCTCCTTAGTAACAGCAACATTGTTGTTATCTGGTTTGCGAAACCATCGTAAGTGCCAGGAGAGTAACCCCGCAGTAAAATAGCTTTCCCGATGCATCCGTAGCTCAGCTGGATAGAGTACTCGGCTACGAACCGAGCGGTCGGAGGTTCGAATCCTCCCGGATGCACCATATTCTCCTTAATAACAGTGACGACGTTGTTTTATGGTCTGCGAAATCATCGCCAGCACCAGGGGGGATAACGTTGCGTAAGCAACGGCCCAAAGGGCGAGGCGTAGCCGAGTCATCCTCCCGGATGCACCATATTCTCCTCAGTAACAACGACGATGTTGTTGCGTAGGCTGCGAAATTATCGCAGCACCCGTTCTGAATGCATAATCTTCACTCTTCTCTCACCATCCCGATTACCTCGTTTTCCATCACTGGCTTCATCCTGACTTTTTTATTGGCAAGACGCGCTTTCCACTATAATTTATCCTTGTATATCAGCGTTATCAGGCTGAGATAAATGCAAGGAGAGAAATCCATGAAATGGTTCAAAGCAATACCTGCTTTTTGCGCGACGCTGCTGGTAACGACGGCCCTCGCTGGCTGTGCGGGATCGGCTACAAAGGAGAGTACGGGCGGCTATATTGACGATACCGTGGTGACCACCAAGGTGAAAACGGCGCTCTTTAACGATAAAGACATTAAGTCCTCAGAAATTAGCGTCCAGACCTTTAAAGGCCGCGTCCAGCTGAGCGGATTTGTCTCCTCCGCGGAGAGCGCTAAACGAGCCGTAGAAGTCACACGCCGAGTGCAGGGCGTGCGAATGGTCGAGAACGATCTGCGTATTAAATAAGGCTGGTTATCCGGCCTAATGTTTGGGGGCGCCTGAGGGCGCCTTTGTCGTCTGCGCCGCTGGCCGCGACAACGGCGGGCTTTTGCGTTACAGTAATCATTCCCAAACCGGTTGGTGAGAAGACAATGTACGAAGGTTACGCAGGACTGATCTTTGATATGGATGGCACCATTCTCGATACCGAGCCGACCCATCGGCAGGCATGGAACGAGGTGTTGGGCCGCTACGGTATGCGTTTCGACGAACAGGCGATGGTCGCGCTCAATGGCTCACCAACCTGGCGAATCGCCCAGGCGATTATCGAACTCAACCAGGCCGATCTCGATCCACATCGCCTGGCGCAGGAAAAAACCCAGGCCGTCAAAGCGATGCTGCTGGACAGCGTACGCCCGTTGCCGCTGATTGAGGTGGTTAAGGCATGGCACGGCCGTCGCCCGATGTCGGTGGGAACCGGCAGCGAGAGCGCCGTCGCCGAAGCGCTGCTGGCGCACCTGGGGCTGCGTCATTACTTCTCCGCGGTGGTGGCGGCCGATCATGTGGTCAACCATAAACCCGCGCCCGATACCTTCCTGCTGTGCGCCGAGCGCATGGGCGTCGCGCCGGAAAAATGCGTCGTCTTCGAAGATGCCGACTTTGGTCTGCAGGCGGCGAAGCGCGCGGGAATGGACGCAGTTGACGTGCGTTTGCTGTGAGCGACGCGCTGTCACTCACCTCGCTGTTTGCCAGTAGCTTTTTAAGCGCCACGCTGCTCCCCGGCAATTCGGAGGTTGTGCTGGTGGCTATGCTACTTGCGGGGGTCAGTCATCCGTGGTGGTTAGTATTAATAGCAACAATCGGCAATAGCCTTGGAGGGGTAACTAACGTTATTCTGGGGCGCTTGTTTCCGCTGCGCAAAACCTCGCGCTGGCAGGAGCGGGCGGCCGGCTGGCTTAAGCGCTACGGCGCGGTCACGCTCTTACTGAGCTGGGCGCCGGTTGTCGGCGATTTACTGTGTTTGCTGGCGGGATGGATGCGCATTTCCTGGGGACCGGTACTCTTTTTCTTATGCCTTGGTAAGGCGCTGCGCTATATCGCTATTGCGGCAGCGACGCTTCAGGGCATGACGTGGTGGCACTAATTGGACTGACAGTTCATCCATTACAATTATGCTTATTCAAACGATTTCGACAGGCGGGAGGTCAAATTGATCCCGGACGTATCACAGGCGCTGGCCTGGCTGGAAAAACATCCGCAGGCTCTGCAGGGTATTCAACGTGGTCTGGAGCGGGAAACGCTGCGCGTGAACGCAGACGGCACCCTTGCAACGACCGGTCACCCTCCGGCGTTAGGCTCAGCGCTAACGCATAAATGGATTACCACCGATTTTGCCGAAGCTTTACTTGAGTTCATTACGCCAGTAGATGGCGATATTGAGCATATGCTGACCTTTATGCGCGATGTCCATCGCTATACCGCGCGTCAGCTTGGCGACGAGCGGATGTGGCCGCTGAGTATGCCATGCTATATCGCCCCCGGTCAGGATATTGAGCTGGCGCAGTACGGCACCTCTAACGTGGGGCGCCTGAAAACGCTATATCGCGAGGGGCTGAAGAACCGCTATGGCGCGCTGATGCAGACTATCTCCGGCGTGCACTATAACTTCTCCCTACCGATGGCCTTCTGGCAGGCAAAATGTGGTGTGGAGGATGCCGAGAGTGGTAAAGAGGCCATTTCGGCGGGCTATTTCCGCTCAATTCGTAACTACTATCGCTTTGGCTGGGTGATCCCCTATCTGTTTGGCGCCTCGCCGGCGATTTGCTCCTCATTCCTGCAAGGCAAACCGACAACGCTGCCCTTTGAGGAAACGGGCAACGGCATGTATTACCTGCCGTATGCCACCTCGCTGCGCCTCAGCGACCTTGGTTATACCAATAAGTCGCAAAGCAATCTCGGAATTACGTTTAACGATCTGCACGAGTATGTGGCAGGATTGAAGCGGGCGATTAAAACGCCGTCGGAAGAGTACGCCAAAATCGGGCTGCAGAAAGACGGCAAGTATCTGCAGATCAACAGCAACATTCTGCAGATTGAAAATGAACTTTATGCGCCGATCCGCCCGAAACGCGTCACCCGTCGGGGCGAAACCCCGTCCGATGCGCTGTTGCGCGGTGGTATTGAGTATATCGAAGTGCGTTCGCTGGATATCAATCCGTTCTCGCCGATCGGCGTTGACGCCCAGCAGGTGCGTTTCCTCGACCTGTTTATGGTCTGGTGCGCGCTGGCCGACGCGCCGGAGATGAGCAGCGATGAGCTGCTGTGCACCCGCACCAACTGGAATCGGGTGATTCTGGAAGGGCGTAAGCCGGGCTTAACGCTGGGGATTGGCTGCGAAAGCGCGCAGTTCCCGCTGGCTCAGGTGGGCAAAGATCTGTTCCGCGATTTACGCCGCGTGGCGCAGACCCTGGACAGTATCCACGGTGGCCAGGCATATCAGCAGGTCTGCGACGAGCTGCTGGCCTGCTTTGACGATCCGGAATTAACCTTCTCAGCCCGCATTCTGCGTTCTATGATTGAAGAAGGCATTGGCGGTACCGGCCGTGCGCTTGCCGATCGTTACCGGACGCAGCTGCGCGAAGAGCCGCTGGAGATCCTGAGCGAAGACGATTTTATCGCCGAGCGCGACGAGTCGGTGGCGCGACAGAAGAAAGTGGAAGCTGAAGACAGCGAGCCGTTTGAGGCGCTGCTGGCGCGGCACGCGTAGCGCTGGAAAAGAAAAAGGCCACATCACTGTGGCCAAACTTTCATCTCTGATTCAGGGATGATGATGATAATAAATGCGCGTCTTTCATATACTGAGACTCGCGGCTGAACAAAGAGTTCATTTTATTTTAAAAAAATTCACTCCTGGAGGTGACGAATGCCGTTGTTAGATAGTTTCACAGTCGACCATACCCGAATGGAAGCCCCAGCGGTGCGTGTCGCGAAGAAAATGAACACGCCGCATGGCGATGAAATCACCGTTTTCGATCTGCGCTTCTGCGTACCGAACCAGGAAGTGATGCCGGAACGCGGTATCCACACCCTGGAGCATCTGTTCGCGGGCTTTATGCGCGATCATCTGAACGGGAATGGCGTGGAAATTATCGACATTTCGCCAATGGGCTGCCGCACCGGCTTCTATATGAGCCTGATTGGTACGCCGGACGAGCAGCGCGTCGCTGACGCCTGGAAAGCGGCGATGGCCGATGTGCTTAAGGTGAAAGATCAGAACCAGATCCCGGAGCTCAACGTCTACCAGTGCGGGACTTACACCATGCACTCGCTGGAAGAGGCCCAGGACATCGCTCGTCATATCATTGAGCGCGATGTGCGCATCAACAGCAACGACGAACTGGCGTTGCCGAAAGAAAAACTGCAGGAACTGCACATCTAGTGCTTCCGCCACGGCCCGACGCCTGTCGCCGGGCCGCTCTTCTGACGCCGCGATGACGACGACGCTTTCCTTCTCCTTTCAGCACCGCCCTTTGGTGCCCTTTGCCCATGATTATGCCCACGGTGACCAGGAAGACTGGCATCAGCATGACTGCGCCCAGCTGCTGCATATACTAAGCGGCGTGGTGCGGGTCGCGACGCCGGTAGGCTACTGGGTGGTGCCGCCCGGGCGCGGCGTCTGGCTGCCGGCGGGAACGCCGCACGCGCTACGCATGACCGGCAACGTGGCGGCGCGCACCCTGTTTATCGATCCGCTGGCGCGCGCCGATCTTCCGGCGGGCTGCCAGATCGTACAGATCACGCCGCTGCTGCGGGAACTGATCGTGTCATCCCTGGCGCTGGCGGAACGCTATGCCCCCGCCAGCCGCGACGAAAGAATTTATGAACTGATCCTCGATGAGATCCGCGGGATGGCGATCCTGCCGTTTGGCCTGCCGGAGCCGCAAAGCGAAACGCTGCGTCGGCTGTGCCAGCAGGTACGCGAGGCGCCGGGCGAGGCCTGGAGCAGCGGCCAGGCGGCGAAGGCGTGCAGCATGAGCGAGCGAACCCTAAACCGCCATTTTCAGCAGCAGACTAGCCTGACGTGGAGCGAGTGGGTGCGCCGGGCGAAGCTAATGGAAGCGCTGGTGCGCCTGGCGCAGGGCCACTCCGTGCTGCGGGTGGCGCTGGAGCTGGGCTACGGTAGCCACAGCGCCTTCAGCGCCATGTTTCGTCGGGTGATGGGCGTCGCCCCCAGCGACTATTTTCGTCCCCCGGCCTGATCGGCGGCGCTGAGCGCATTGCACAGCGCCTGCAGCGAGGCGCGCGCCACGTCATTATCGATACCCACGCCCCAGTAGCTTTCTCCTTGCGGAAAAACGCAGCGGATATAGGCCACCGACCGGCTGTCGCTGCGCGCGCCGAGGGTATGCTCATGATAGTCCTTGATCATAAACGGCTGCCGAAACAGCGCGCTGAGCCCGCTGGCTGCGGCGGAGAGCAGGCCGTTGCCCTGGCCCTGCAGGCGTCGGGTTTCGCCGTGGTGACGCAGCGTTGCCTGCAGGGAAAGCTGGCCATCCTGCTGGCTGGCGCTCTGATAATCGAGCAGCGTCAGCGCCGGTTGCGCCTGCAGCCCGTAGCGCGTGCGGAACAGCTGCCACAGCGCATGGTGGGTCATCTCTTTGCCGTCGCTATCGGTGGCCTGCTGAACGTGCTGGCTGAAGTCCTGCTGCAGCCCGCGGGGCAGTTTCAGACCATGATTTTGTTCGATAAGCCAGGCGCTGCCGCTCTTCCCCGACTGGCTGTTGACGCGGATCACCGCCTCATAGCTGCAGCCAATATCCTGCGGGTCAATGGGCAGGTAGGGCATCTGCCACGGATCGCCAGGCTGACGGGCATCAAACCCTTTTTTGATCGCATCCTGATGGGAGCCGGAGAAGGCGGTGTAAGCCAGACTTCCCGCCCACGGGTGGCGCGGGTGAACGGGGATCTGGTTGCAGTTTTCCACCACCTCCACCACCCGGTTCATCTGCTCGAAGCGAAGCTCAGGGTCGATGCCCTGGCTGTAGAGGTTCATCGCCAAAGTCACCAGACAGACGTTGCCGGTGCGTTCGCCGTTGCCAAACAGGCAGCCTTCTACCCGATCGGCGCCGGCCATCACCGCCAGCTCGGCGCTGGCGACGCCGGTGCCGCGATCGTTATGCGGGTGTACGCTGATGCAGACCTCGCCGCGGCGGGAGAAGTGGCGGCAAAAATACTCGATCTGATCGGCATAGACGTTGGGGGTGTTGACTTCCACCGTCGCCGGCAGATTGACGATCATCGGTCGCTCGGCGCAGGGCTGCCAGACATCCGCCACCGCTTCGCAAATCTCAAGCGCAAACTCGGGCTCGGTGAAGCAGAAGGTTTCAGGCGAATATTCATATTGCCAGCGGGTCTCCGGCTGCTGTTCGCACTGCTGACGGATAAGCCGGGTGGCGCGGGTCGCGAGGGCGATCACCTCGGCCTTGTCCATGCCGAAAACCAGCTCGCGGAACAGCGGCGCGGTGGCATTGTAGAGGTGGACGGTAGCCCGGCGGGCGCCGCGCAGCGCCTCAAAGGTGCGCAGGATCAGCGGGTCTCGCGCCTGGGTCAGCACCTGGATGGTGACATCCTCCGGGATGCGCTGTTCGTCAATCAGCTGGCGGACAAAGTTGAAATCGGTTTGTGAGGCGGAAGGGAAGGCGACTTCAATCTCTTTAAAGCCGCACTCCAGCAGCAGATCCCAGAACTGCAGTTTGCGGGCGCTGTCCATGGGCTCCGCCAGCGCCTGGTTGCCGTCGCGCAGGTCAGTCGACAGCCAGCGCGGGGCGTGACTGATTTGCCGGTCTGGCCAGCGGCGGTCAGGCAGGGCGATCGGCGGATAGGGACGGTACTTTTCAGCAGGATGGCTCAGCATAGTGTTCTCCTTAATGGTCAGCCTTTATCCTGCCCGAGCGCAGGGTGACGGGCTTTCGCAAACGAGACAGAAACTAGCGAGAACTGGACAACCTGACGCCGTAAAAAAGGGACCCGGAGGTCCCTTTATGTGAGGCTTAGTGCGCGCCGCCGCCGCCTCCGCCGGCGCTGAACGGTGGTCTGGCGAACCACACCAGCCCCAACAGCAGGATGAAAATAGCCGCAGAAATCCAGAAGATTTCGTTGGCGGAGATAATGAGCCCCTGGTTGGTTATCTGCTGCGCTATCCAGCCGGACGCCTGCTGCTGCGTCATTCCCATGCCCTGCAGCTGATCGTATATCTGCTGCGCGTTGGGGTTAAAGGGGGTCACCGATTCGGTGAGCTGCGCATGATGCAGCGCCTCGCGGTTGGTCCACAGGGTGGTGGTGATCGAGGTCCCGATGGAGCCGGCAAGGGTACGGGTGAAGTTCGACAGGCTCGACGCCGCCGCCAGCCGCTCCGGCGGCAGGCCGGAGAGGGTGATGGTGGTCAACGGCATGAAGAAGCAGGCCACCGCGAAGCCCTGGATAAACTGTGGCCACGCCGAGGCGCCAAAGTCCATCCCCGGTTCGAAGGTCCAGGCGCGCCAGTAGAAGCAGACCGCGTACATAATAAAGCTGAAGGTGACCAGCCGCCGCATGTCGAGCTTATGCGCGAAGCGGCCGATAATCGGCGACAGAATGACCGGGATCACCCCCACCGGCGCCGACGCCAGGCCGGCCCAGGTCGCGGTGTAGCCGTATACCTCCTGCAACAGCTGCGGCAGCAGTACGATGGCGCCGAAGTAGAGCATATAGGCCAGACTGATACAGAGGCAGCCGATGGTGAAGTTGCGCGACTTAAATAGCGACAGATCGACAATCGGGTTATCGTCGGTTAGCTCCCAGACGATCAGGAAGCTTATCGCCACCACCGCCACGATGGTCAGAATGATAATCTCATTGGAGGAGAACCAGTCCAGCTCTTTACCCCGGTCCAGCATCACCTGCAGGCTACCGATACCGATGATCAGCAGCGCCAGACCGACGCCGTCGATCCGCCGCTGTTCGGTTTTGGTTTCCCGGTTGCGCAGGGTCTGCAGGGTCATCAGCACCACCGCCACGCCAATGGGCACGTTGATAAAGAAGATCCAGCCCCAGTGATAGTTATCGCTGATATAGCCGCCGAGGATCGGACCGCAGATGGGTGCGACAATCACCGTCATCGACCACAGCGCCAGAGCGATAGAGCGCTTCGCCGGGGGATAGTTGCTGAGCAGCAGACTTTGCGACAGCGGGATCAGCGGTCCGGCGACGATCCCCTGAATGACGCGGAAGAAAATCAGCATCGTCAGGCTGTTGGAGACGCCGCAGGCCCAGGAGGCAATGGCGAAGGCGGTGGTTGACCACAGGAACAGCTTCACCTCGCCGACGCGCTTGGCCAGCCAGCCGGTGATCGGGATGGAGATGGCGTTAGCGACCCCGAACGAGGTGATGACCCAGGTCCCCTGGCTCAGCGACGAGCCAAGGTTGCCGGCAATGGTCGGGATCGCCACGTTGGCGATAGTGGAATCCAGCACCTGCATGAACGTCGCGAGCGACAGCGCAATGGTCATAATGACCAGCTGCGCGCCTTCCAGCGGTTTTTGCTGTTGCATTACACTCACCCCGAATTATCCGGCGTTGGCCTGAATGATCTCGTCTATCAGCTTATTAACCGGATCGAGAGCGATTTCACGGGCATTGCTCTCGTAAACCGGGGAGCTCCGCACCTGGCTGGCCAGCATTTCACCATCGCGATCGGTGGTGTTGACTTCCACCAGCGTCGAGAGGCCGATGCGCAGCGGGTGTTCCGCTAGTTGTTTTTCATCCAGCTCGATACGAACCGGCAGACGCTGTACCACTTTGATCCAGTTGCCGGTGGCATTCTGCGCCGGCAGCAGAGAGAAGGCGCTGCCGGTGCCCATATCCAGACCGACCACTTTACCGGTGTATTTCACGTCATCGCCATAGATATCGCTGATCACGGTGGCCGGCTGGCCGATACGCATATGCGCCAGCTGAGTCTCTTTAAAGTTAGCATCGATCCACAGGTTGGTCGCCGGGACCACCGCCATCAGCGGCGTGGTGGTGCCGATCTGCGCGCCAGGCTGTACCGAGCGACGGGAAACGTAGCCGCTAATCGGGCTGACGATCTGCGTACGCTGCAGGGCCAGCCAGGCGTTACGCACTTCAGTGGCCGCCTGGAGCACCGCCGGCTGCTGTTCCAGCCTGGTGCCCAGCACGATCGCCTGGTTGGCGTTGTACTGCTGGATTGCCACGTCGAGTTCGGCCTGTGCGCTGGCGACGGTATCGCGGGCGTGCTGCAGCTCTTCGCGGCCAATGAGATTCGCGGCGCCCAGCGGGATGCGGCGGTTCAGGTCAGCCTGCGCCTGGGCGAGGGCGGTTTTTTTGACGTCGATATTTGCCTGCAGCTGCTTGCTGTTGATCATCTGCTGGCGGGTCTGACGCACGCTGGCGGCCAGTTGGGTCTTAGCCTTTTCAAACGCCTGTTGGGCATCGGTCCGATCGAGCGTGACCAGCGGATCGCCTTTCTGCACGTAGTCCGTGTTGTCAGCCCAGACTTTGGTCACGCTGCCCGCGACCTGAGCCATAATTTGTACCTGATTCCCTGCCACGTAGGCATCGTCGGTCTCTTCGTAGTGACGCAGTACCAGAAACCAGTAAATCCCATATGCCACGGCAATAATAATGAAGAGCAATGTCAGCAACAGAAGGGCGCCTTTACGCTTTCCTTTTTTGCTGCCTGGTTGCTGCGGGGTTTGGCTCTCCGCATTTGCACTCATGTTATTCTCCACGATCTTATTATTTCACATCGGCTGAGCCGACCTGTTTATCAGAAAGGCCAGCAGAGATCTGCTGGCCTGGCTGTTTTCCTTGCAACGTAAAAATGGGCTGAGCGACGCCGCCCTTAGCGTAGAGAGTCCGCTAGCACGCCTTCTTCTTCCATCTGATCAAGGCGGCTCAGGAGTTTACGGGTGATGTGTTCGAGCTGATCTTTTTCGCTGGTGCTAAGTGAAGACCACAGCTGATGCAGGCAGTTATGCTGCGGCGGCAGGACTTCACGCAAAAACTGATGGCCCTTTTCGGTCAGTTGCAGATGCAAACAGCGACGATCGTTATCGCTCTCGCGGCGCTCAATCCAGCCGCGTTTTTCCAGTTCATCAGCGATACGGGTGGCGTTGGTACGTGACGAGCCCAGCGCACAGCTCAGCTCGGACGGCTGGATGCTGTGGTTTTCCTGTGACTCCAGCGTAATCAGCGCCATAAATAATGTCTCGTTAATTCCCTGCGCTTTGAGCATTTTATTGCGATTTTCCAGCAGCTTACCTTGCATATGCATGCAAAGACGAGTTAACAGGATCTCCTGAAACGGGAAATCTTCATGGCGGCTGGCGCGGAACTTGAGCATTTGCTCAATGGGAGTAAACGAACTATCCATTTGGGTATGACCTCATTAATTACAGCCGATATAATAACTATTGTGACAAATAAATCAAATGAATTATTGACCAAAATTGATACGTAAAGCTTAGAGCCCGTTGGTGATTTTCCATGCCAGACCATAGGCAAACGCCGACAGCAGGGTCGGGACAATGATGCTGCGGGTTTTCCAGAAGGCGGCCCCCAGCACCAGGAAGCCGGTCAGCGTCGGCGCCAGGCGATGGGCATCGGCGAGGATCTCCGGCACGCTGGAGACCACCAACAGCGCGCAAATCGAGGCGATGCCAATGGTATCCAGCAGCACGCTGACCGGGCCGCGGCGGGCAGGACGGGCGTGGCCGGCGCGCAAACGCAGAGGAAGATAGCGAAAGAGATAGTTGACGCCGCCGACTATCACCCCGAGCAGAAGGACTTCACTGTTCATCCGGCATCCCCTTGAGCATGGCCTGAAGCAGCGCCGTCAGACACCCGCAGACAATTCCGGCGAGGATCGCCGCCGGAATGGAAAATAACAGAATGCCGCCCAGCGCGCCCGCCAGCGCCGCCGTGACGCAGAGTGACTGCTGACGCTGGAAAGAGGCCAGCAGGAAGCTCATAAACAGCGCCGGCAGCATAAAGCCGAGGGCGGCTTCCACCGCCGGATAATCCACCAGCAGGCCGTTGCCGGACCAGGCGCCGGCCAGCGTGCCGCACACCCACGATGCCCACGAGGTAAAAGCGAGACCGAGCATCCAGTTTTCGCTCCAGCGGCGGTTATCGCGAACCAGCCTGGCGGTAGCGGCGGCGAAAACCTCATCGGTGAGGCCGAAGGCCCAGAGGGCGGTTTTCTTTTTATCCAGCGCTGAGCGAATGCGGCTGCGCAATGAGGGGCCATACAGCACGTGGCGGACATCCATCGCCATTACCGTCAGGGCGGCGACCCACAGCGAACTGCCGGCGGCCAACATGGCGGTGATCACAAACTGGCTGGCGCCGGCGTAAATAATGCAGGAGAAGAACAGGCTTTCCAGCGGGGTGAAGCCCAGCCGGGTGGCATTGAGTCCGAAGGCGAATGCCACCGGAAGGTAGCTGATGACGATGGGGAGACTGTCTTTGACGCCTTCGCCGACGGTGGCGACGCGTTCAGGTAAGGCACAGGTTAAGGGCGCGGGGTTTTCCATATGAATAACTTATCGCTGGATCCATGTGAAGATGGCAATTTGACCGATGTCTCCACCTTAACAGAGCGCGATGCGCCTTAACACTATGGAAATTCCTGGAATCGCGTTTCTATGACCTGGCCACGAGAAAGGGGGCAAGGGGGCCGGATAAGGCGCTGGGCCTTATCCGTGAGCGGGTTTACTGCTGCGCGGCGAGGGCGGTTTTCACCCAGCTGTCGAACAGCGGCTGGTGGGCTTTGATCCAGCCATCAACGTGGCCGTTAATGTCGGCTTCGGAAGCATGGCCTTCGTGCATCATCGCATTCTCGGCGTTGATGTCGGCGATCGGCAGCTTCATGACGCTAAACAGAGTGGCGGCGGCCGGATTTTTCTCCGCCCAGGCTTTGTTAGCGACGATGTGCATGGTGTTCACCGGGAAGCCATAGTTGGCGCCGTTGGCCAGTTTGGTGTCGATGTTTTTCTGCTCGCCCGGCAGGGAGGAGAACGGCACCTGCAGCCAGACGACGTCCTTGCCAGGCTTCAGCACGTCGCTAACCCAGTACGGCGTCCAGGTATAGTAGAGCACCGGTTTACCTTCTTTATACCGGGCAATGGTGTCGGCCATCATCGCCGCGTAGTTGCCCTGGTTATGGGTGACGGTTTTGCTCAGGCCATAGGCGTCAATCTGATGGTTAATCACTGCTTCGCAGCCCCATCCTGGGGTACAGCCGGTGAGATCCGCTTTACCGTCATTGTTGGTATCAAACAGTTTGGCGATCTGCGGATCTTTGAGCTGATCGATGGAGGTGATGTGGTACTGCTCAGCGGTTTTTTTGTCGATTAAATAGCCCTGGGCGGCGCCTGAGACGTACACTCCTTTGCGATAGAATTTGTTATCACCGCCCGCCGCGGCGTACATGTCATCGTGCAGCGGTTGCCAGTTGGTGGCGATAAAGGTGGTATCTCCGGCGGCAATCGACGTATAGGCAACGTTATAGTCCACTTCGCTGGGTTTCTCGACGGTGTAGCCCAGCTTCTCCAGCGCGCGACTGACCAGCAGGGTCTGGAAGCTCTCTTCGGAGATAGTGCTCTGAGCGGGCTTCACCGTAATCCCTTTACCCGGCAGGTCGGCGGCGAAGGCGCTGGTGGCGAGCAGGGTGGCAAAGGCGGCGGTGGCCAACATCGTACTATGTCGCATGGTGGTTCCTCTTATTGTTTAACGGGAAGGGCCGCTCCCGGGCATCGGCTGGTGTCGGGGAGCGGCGCTGTTATCGACTTATCGACAGAAAGGGCGAGTGATAAGCCCCAGCGGGCCGGTGGTGTACCAGCGGCGGTTGCCGCGACTGCGGGCGTCGCGACCGACGGCCTGGGTGAGGCGGTCAAGAATAATCGCCAGGATCACGATCCCCACCCCGCCGACGGTCGCCAGGCCCATATCCAGGCGACCGATACCGCGCAGCACCATCTGGCCGAGGCCGCCGACGGCGATCATCGAGGCGATCACTACCATCGACAGGGCCAGCATCAGGGTCTGGTTAACCCCGGCCATAATGGTGGGCATGGCCAGCGGCAGCTGCACCTTAAACAACAGCTGGCGCGGGCTGGCGCCAAATGAGCGCGACGCTTCGATCAGATCCGCAGGCACCTGGTTTATCCCGAGGATGGTCAGACGGACGATCGGCGGCAGGGCGAAGATAATCGTCACCACCACGCCCGGTACGTTGCCGATGCCGAACAGCATCACGATCGGCACCAGATAGACGAACGCCGGCGTGGTCTGCATGGCATCTAATAGCGGGCGGATGATTTTCGCCGCCCGCGGGCTGCGCGCTAGCCAGATCCCCAGCGGCAAGCCGATAACCATGCAGAACAGCAGGGCGGTGAGGACCAGCGCCAGAGTGACCATGGCTTGAGACCACGCGCCGATGGCGCCGATGGCAATCAGCGATACCAGAGTGGCGACCCCCATGCCGAGGCTGGAGATCTGCCAGGCGATTAGCGCGAAGACGATAATCGCCACCGGCGCCGGCATCCCCAACAGCAGCTGCTGGAAGGCGCTGAGGATGTAGTCGATCGGCACGCGGATCCCCTGGAACAGCGGACGGAAGTGCAGCACGATCCAGTCGATGGCGTGGGTCACCCAGCTGTCGAGCGGGATCAGGGTCTTATGGAACGGATCCATGATATTGAACTGTTCCGGCTGCGGCGCAGGGGCGCTGTGCAGCCAGTCGGCGCCGCCGCCATTAGCCGGCGCGGCAGTAGAGGCGCCACCCCAGGCGTCGGCAGCCTGCGCGGCGCTGTCGGTTGACGGGGCGCTGCCCCACGGGTTGGTCTGATCAGCCATGATTCACCCCCTCGCGATCTAAAGCCTGGAGCAACATCCTTTTGGAAATGATGCCAATATATTGTTGTTCTTCATCCACTACCGGCACGGCGCACGGAGCGTGGCCGACGTGGGAGAGCAGATCGCTGAGCGGGGTTTGCGCTTCCACCGCCAGCGGGGCGTCAATCAGCGCCGCCTCGATCCCCTGCCCGGCGCTGAGGGCTGTTTTCAGAGAATCAATCGAGACAATCCCGACAAAGCGATTACCGCGCTCTATGACATAGCCATATTCCCGGTCTTCATCCTGTAATAATTTCAGCGCCGAACGGGGGCCAAAACCAGGCGTTTTACGAATCAGGCCAACCGGGCTGCGGCGGGCAATATCTTTCGCGCTGAATACCTGGCTAATATCCACGCCGCGGAAGAAGGTGCGCACATAATCATTGGCCGGATTATTTAATATTTCATCCGGAGTGCCGACCTGGACCACTTCGCCATTTTGCATAATGGCGATACGATCGCCAATTCGCATGGCTTCATCAAGGTCATGGGAAATAAAGACGATAGTGCGTTGATGCTTCGCCTGTAATTTGATGAGCTCATCCTGCATTTCGGTACGAATGAGCGGATCGAGCGCAGAGAAGGCTTCATCCATTAACAGAATATCGGGATTAATCGCCAGGGCGCGAGCTAAACCGACGCGCTGGCGCATGCCGCCGGAGAGTTCATCCGGCCAGGCGTGGGCATAATTCTCCAGCCCCACCTGACGCAGCGCCTCCCGGGCTTTTTGCTCTCGTTCGGCGGCGGGAACGCCGGCAAGCGCCATGCCAAACGCCGTGTTGTCGAGCACGCTCATGTGCGGCATCAGCGCAAAGGACTGAAAAACCATCGCAATTTTCTTGCGACGCACCTCGCGCAGCTCGGCATCCGACATTTTGGCGATATCGACCCCGTCAATCAGCACCTGGCCGCGGGTGGGTTCAATCAGGCGATTGAGAAGGCGAACCATGGTGGATTTCCCCGAGCCGGAGAGCCCCATGATGACGAATATCTCGCCTTCTTCAATGGCCAGACTGGCGTCTTTGACGCCAAGCGACAGCCCCGTTTTTTCCAGTATTTGCGCTTTGTTGAGTCCTTTCTCAATATATTTGAAAGCACGGTGTGGATGCTCGCCAAATATCTTATAAAGATTTTTGATTTCTAATTTAATTGCCATGCAATAGAGAAGTTCCTGTTATTTGTTTATTGCGATATGATACCCGATGGTGATTATGATCTTTTTACACCCTAACATACTCAGATTCTGTGACAACCCTCAATGGCAAACTCTCGGCAAAATCAGATGGGGGCAACTGTGGCTAAGCCCCCGTGATATAAGGGCTGGGCGGTAATTTGTTGTTGGTAATATTTTTTGATTATCTTTGGATAATTCGACTGAAATGGACCGGTTTTCTGCTAAATATGACGAAGTGATGACGGTTAGGTCATGGAGAGAATATTTGGTGGATTAAACGCTATTTTGTGAAATTAATCACCAGGAATCCGCCTGCGATATTCCTGGTGAAAGTACGGTTAAAAGTCCCAATCGTCGTCGGCGGTCTCTTCCATTTTTCCTATCACGTAGGAGGAGCCGGAACCGGAGAAAAAGTCATGGTTTTCGTCGGCGTTGGGCGACAGCGCTGCGAGGATTGCCGGATTGACCGCCGCCATCTCCGCCGGGAACAGCGCCTCGTAGCCGAGGTTCATCAGCGCTTTGTTGGCGTTGTAGCACAGGAAAGCGCTGACGTCGTCGAACCAGCCGCTCTCGCCGTACAACTCCCGGCTGTAGGCCAGTTCGTTGTCGTAAAGATCCATCAGCAGATCGAGGGCGAAATTTTTCAATTCTTCGCGCTTGCCGGGGCTGACGATCTCCAGTCCTTTCTGGTACTTGTAGCCGATGTAATAGCCATGCACCGCTTCATCGCGAATGATCAGGCGGATCAGATCCGCAGTGTTGGTCAGCTTTCCCCGGCTGGAGAAGTACATCGGCAGCCAGAAGCCGGAGTAGAAGAGAAAGGATTCGAGGAACACGCTGGCGATTTTTTTCTTCAGCGGCTCGTCGGCCTGATAGTAACCCAGCATCAGCTGCGCCTTGCGCTGCAGGGGATCGCAGCTTTCGCTCCAGGCGAAGGCGGCATCCACTTCCTTGCTGTGGCACAGCGTGGAAAAGATGGAGCTGTAAGAGCGGGCATGAACCGCCTCCATAAAGCTGATGTTCGACAGCACCGCCTCCTCATGCGGGGTTAAGGCGTCCGCCATTAGCGCCGGGGCGCCGACGGTGTTCTGAATGGTGTCAAGCAGGGTCAATCCGGTAAAGACGCGAATGGTCAACTGCTGCTCCGCCGCGCTGAGGGTTTGCCAGGCGGGAATGTCGTTCGACAGCGGCACTTTCTCCGGCAGCCAGAAGTTGCTGGTGAGACGGTTCCAGACCTCAAGATCTTTATCGTCATCAATGCGGTTCCAGTTGATTGCGCTGACGCGCGTTAAATGGGTCATCCTGTTCTCCTTACAGCGCGCAGGACACGCAGCCTTCAATTTCAGTGCCTTCCAGCGCCAGCTGGCGCAGACGGATGTAGTAGAGCGTCTTGATGCCTTTCTTCCAGGCGTAAATTTGCGCCTTGTTGATATCGCGGGTGGTGGCGGTATCGGGGAAGAACAGGGTCAGCGACAGCCCCTGGTCGACGTGGCGCGTCGCCTCGGCGTAAGTGTCAATGATCTTCTCCGGCCCTATCTCATACGCATCCTGGTAGAGGGCCAGATTGTCGTTATTCATAAATGGCGCGGGGTAGTACACCCGTCCGGTTTTCCCCTCTTTGCGGATCTCAATCTTCGAGACGATCGGATGAATGCTGGAGGTGGCATGGTTGATGTACGAGATCGAGCCGGTGGGCGGCACCGCCTGCAGATAGCGATTGTAGATGCCATAGCGCATGACATCGTCGCGCAGCTGGCGCCAGCTTTCCCGGTCGGGCAGAGAGATGCCGGCGCGGGCGAACAGCGTGCGCACCCGTTCGGTTTTCGGCTGCCACTCCTCCTGCAGATATTTGTCGAAGTACGCCCCGCTGGCGTAGCGCGACTGCTCGAAGCCGGCGAAGCGCTGGCCGCGCTCGCGGGCCAGCTGCATCGAGGTGTGCAGCGCGTGCCAGGTCACGGTGTAGAAGTAGATATTGGTGAAGTCCAGCCCCTCCGGGCTGCCGTAGGCAATGCCCTCCCGCGCCAGGTAACCGTGCAGATTCATCTGCCCCAGGCCGATGGCGTGGGAGGCCGCGTTGCCGGCCGCCACCGAGGGAACCGACTGAATGTGGCTCATGTCGGACACGGCGGTCAGGGCGCGCACCGCGGTGGCGATTGTGCGGCCGAAATCCGGCGAGTCCATGGTATGGGCGATGTTCAGCGAGCCGAGGTTGCAGGAGATATCTTCCCCGATATGGGCATAGCTGAGGTCTTCATTATAGGCGGACGGCGTACTGACCTGCAGGATCTCCGAACACAGATTGCTCATGGTGACCCGCCCGGCCACCGGACTGGCGCGGTTCACGGTGTCTTCAAACATGATGTACGGGTAGCCGGATTCAAACTGGATCTCCGCCAGGCGCTGGAACAGGTCGCGGGCGCGGATCCAGCGCTTGCGGACCCGCTCGTCGGCCACCAGCTGCGGATAGAGGTCGCCGATGGCGCAATCGGCGAAAGGTTTGCCGTACAGCCGTTCGACGTCATAAGGCGAGAACAGGGCCATCTGCGCATCTTCTTTCGCCAGCTGGAAGGTGATATCAGGGATCACCACCCCCAGCGACAAGGTTTTGATGCGGATTTTCTCATCGGCATTTTCACGCCGGGTATCAAGAAAGCGTAAAATATCGGGATGGTGAACATGCAGCCAGACCGCACCCGCCCCCTGGCGGGCGCCGAGCTGATTGGCATAGGAGAAGGCGTCCTCCAGCATCTTCATCACCGGCACCACCCCAGAAGACTGGTTTTCGATGCGCTTGATCGGCGCCCCGGCCTCGCGCAGGTTGGAGAGTAAAAAGGCCACCCCGCCGCCGCGCTTCGACAGCTGTAGCGCCGAGTTCACCGCCCGGCCGATGGACTCCATATTATCCTCAATACGCAGCAGGAAGCAGGAGATCAGCTCCCCGCGCTGCTGTTTGCCAGCGTTAAGGAAGGTCGGTGTGGCGGGCTGAAAGCGGCCGCTGAGTATCTCCTCCGTCAGCTGCCGCGCCTGCTGTTCATCGCCCCGGGCCAGCGTCAGGGCCACCATCACGCTGCGTTCGGCGAAATCCTCGAGGTAGTGCTTGCCGTCAAAGGTCTTCAGCGCATAGCTGGTATAGAACTTCCAGGCGCCGAGGAAGGTCTGAAAGCGAAACGGAGCGCGCCGGGCATGGGCGAACAACGCCAGCACAAACCCGCGGTCATAGCCGGCCAGCACCTGCGGATCGTAATAGCCCTCGCTGACGAGCCAGCTGAGCTTATCCTCCGGGCTGGGGAAGGTGAGGGCGTTGGGCTGAACCTGGGTCGCCATAAAGGCCTCAACCGCCTGGCGATCTTTCTCAAACGGGATGCGGCCCTCGCTGTCGTACAAATTCAGCATCGCGTTGAGGGCGTGAAAATCCACGGCGGCGGTTATACGTTCTGCGGTTGTCGTTGCCAAAATTCGCTGACTCCTTTACGCACGGTGTTGATATCGTCGGGGGTTCCCATCAGCTCGAAGCGGTAGAGATAGGGCACGGCGCATTTTTGCGCGATGACATCTCCGGCACGCCCCCAGCCGTCGCCAAAGTTGCGATTGCCGGCGGCAATCACTCCGCGGATCAGCTGGCGGTTATGCACGTCGTTTAAAAAGCGGATCGCCTGACGCGGTACCGCGCCGGCGGTGCCGCCGCCGCCATAGCTGGGAACGATGAGAATATAGGGCTCGTCTACCCGCAGATGTTCACGCTCGTTCAGCGGGATGCGCACCGCCGGCAGCCCCAGGCGCTGCACAAAGCGATGGGTATTCTCCGAACGGCTGGAGAAGTAGACGATGAGGCTCATGCGCTGGCCGCCGTAAAGGAGGGGCGCAGGCGATTGATCATATCCGGGCGGAAGCCGCTCCAGCGCAGCTCACCGGCGATCACCACCGGCAGCTGGCGAAATCCCTGCTCGCGCAGGGTGTCGGCGGCATCCGGCTGCTGGTCGACGTTGACCATTTCAAAGGCCAGTCCCCGGCTCTCCATGGCTCGCCGGGTGGCATGGCACTGCACGCAGTCATTTCGAGTGTAAATAATAATGCGCATGATTCGTATTTCCATTTAAGATAACAGCACGGCGCTAAACATAGCGTCGAACGTAGTGGGCCATTCGATAAGGAAATACTAGATGTAGTTATTTAAAACTTCAACCACTCAATATATAGCGTTTTTGGCAAGCGAGTCCCCCGCCGGGATAGATCGGCGGAGGAGGGGGGAGGCTGTGCGGAACTACAGGCGCATGGCCACGGCGAGGCGGTTAAAGGCGTTCATCAGACTGACGGCGAAGGTCAGATCGCTTATCTGACGCGGGGTAAAATGTTCGCGCAGCGGCTGGTAAACCTCATCTTCCGCATGGCTGGCGGCAATGTCGGTGACCGACTCGGCCCAAGCCAGCGCCGCGCGTTCGGCCGGAGTAAAGTGGGCGCTTACCCGCCAGCCCGCAAGGGCATCCAGTTTGCTTTGCGCCATGCCGCCTTTGCGCAGCGCCTGGCTATGCTTCTCAAGACAGAAGGCGCAGCCGTTGATCTGCGAGACGCGTAAATAAACCAGCTCTACCAGGGCGTTGCCCAGCTCGCTTTTCTCCAGCGCGATGCTGGCCTGTACCAGCCCTTTATAGACTTCCGGGCTCAGTTCACTGAATGGCTGACGTAATTGGTTCATGGTGTTCTCCTCTCTAAGACGGCAGCCAAAATAGCACTATAATGGACTGCAAAAGATAGCCATATTGTGATGAAAAAAGCAGACCATAATGGAAGCGATTAACCTCCCGCTTTATCAGCGTATCGCCCGCCAGTTGAAATCGGCGATTGAACGTGGCGAACTGACCCCGGGCAGCCGTTTGCCCGCCAGCCGGGTGTACGCTCAGGAGCAGGGCGTCTCCCGGGCGACCATCGAAAACGCCTGGGGAGAGCTGGTCGCCCAGGGATGGCTCGAGCGGCGTGGGCAGGCGGGGACCTTTGTCAGCGAGCGGCTCAGCCCGCGCCAGCTGGCGCCGGTACCGCCAGTGCAACCGGCCGCGCCGACGGAGCCGCTGCCGTTTCAGATGGGGCTGCCGGCGCTGGATCTCTTTCCGCGCGGGCAGTGGGCGCGGGTGATGGGGCGTCGGCTGCGGACGCAGTCGCGGTTCGATCTTGCACCCGGCGATCCCGGCGGCGATCCGCTTCTGCGCCAGGCTATCGTCGATTATCTACGCCTGTCACGCAGTATCGACTGTCAGCCGGATCAGGTGTTGATCACCGGCAGCTATGCCGCCTCCATGAACCTTATCCTGCGTACCCTGGCGCAGCCTGGACAGCATATGTGGATGGAAGATCCGGGGTATCCCTTTATCCGGCCGGTCGTCGAGGCTGGGCAGCTGGCGGTGGATGCGATTCCGGTGGACGACGAAGGGATGGACGTCGGCTGGGGCCAGCGTCATCACCCGCAGGCGCGATTTGCCCTGCTCACACCAGCCCATCAGAGTCCGCTGGGGGTCGCGCTGTCGCTTCCCCGACGCCGCCAGCTGCTGGCGTGGGCCGCGGAGCGCGACGCGTGGATCATTGAGGACGATTACGATAGCGAGTTTCGCTATCACGGCAAACCGCTGCCGCCGCTGAAAAGCCTTGATGCGCCGCAGAGGGTCATCTACGCGGGCACCTTCAGTAAGTCGATGTTCCCGGCGCTGCGCACCGCCTGGCTGGTGGTGCCGACCCCGCTGGTGGCGCGTTTTCACCAGACCGCGGAGCGCCAATCCTGCACCGTTCCCACCCTGTGGCAGCAGACGCTGGCGGATTTTATCCAGCAGGGACATTTTTGGCGTCATTTGAAGAAAATGCGTGCCAGCTATAGCCAGCGTAGACAGTGGCTGGAGTCGGCTCTGCAGGCGCAGGGCTTTCAGGTCACGCCGCAGCTGGGGGGAATTCAACTGGTTATGTCGGTCAGCGGCGACGATCGGCTGCTCGTGCGGCGGGCGGTTGTGGCCGGGCTGGCGGTGCAGGCGCTGAGCGACTGGCGGATTCGCCACGCGGGCGAGGGGGGATTATTGATGAGTTTTACCAATATACGTTCGCCGGCGATGGCTGACGGACTTGCCCGACGGCTGAGAGAGGCGATCGCGATTTGATGGCGCTTAAGTCGGGGAAGCAGAAAAACCCCTGCGGCCAGAGGCGCGCAGGGGCTGACGCGTATTTGTTATCTTCATTGCCTTCCGTAAAGCTCGCGGGCTACCGCGCGCCAATCGCGCGGCGGCAGCCGACGCTTAAGCTATTATCGACGTAAATTGAGCAATACGCCAATAAATACCCCGACGGCGGCGGCGGCGCCCACACTGTGCCACGGTTTATTGCGCACGTAGGTATCGGCACAGCCCAGCGCATCGCACGCTGCCTGGCGCGCATCCAGCGCCGCCTGCTGCACCCGGTTGTGGCCATTAAGGCGGGCACGAGTCTCTTTTAACAGCGACTGCGCTTTGACACGCGCCGCTTCCGCTTCCTCTTTGGCGTCACTGCCCCATGATTTCAGCACCTCTTCCAGCGTATCCGCTAATTGGCTGACATCGTTATGAATATCTTCGGCGTTCTCGTCAAAATTGTTGCGGTTCACATGGTTAGCCATCGTTATCTCCCTTAATTCCATCGAGTGAGTAAGTGTAGGACAAGATTTTGAATTATGCTTACTGTCGTGGTTTCTGGAATTTTCCGAAAGCACTGTCCTTAATGAATAAGGTAAGGTCAATGTGCGGTAAAAGATAACGAGGAATCAGTATGTATTTAAGACCCGATGAGGTGGCGCGTGTTCTTGAAAAAGCCGGCTTCACCATGGATGTTGTGACGCAAAAAGCGTACGGCTATCGCCGCGGCGATAATTATGTTTATGTGAACCGCGAAGCGCGCATGGGGCGAACAGCGTTAGTTATTCATCCGGCGTTAAAAGAGCGCAGCAATATGCTGGCCGAACCGGCTTCAGATATCAAAACCTGTGATCATTATGAACAGTTTCCGCTGTATTTAGCCGGGGATGCGCAACAACATTATGGTATTCCGCATGGATTTAGCTCACGCATGGCGCTTGAGCGTTTTCTGAATGGGCTATTTGGCGAAGCCCAGCCGGCAATGTCGACGAATTAATACGGCGATAGGCATTTAAGGATCCAGGCGAGGCGGGCTGGCGGGAAGAGGCGACTGGCAGAGCCAGTCGCTGCTAACGCGTTGGTCAGGCCTTCGCCTGCTGATAGGGCGCCACGCGGAACAGGCGGCGGCAATAGTCGAGGAAGTAGCCGTAGGCGGCGCCCATCATCATCGATACCGCCAGGTTCGAGCTCACCGCGGCGACAATCTGGTGCCAGTCAGCACCCACGCTCCACAGAATAGCGACATACACCGGCGACTGGAAGGTGACGTAGGCCAGCACGTCGGCCATATTTTTCATCCACCTGGCCGGGCTGATGCGCCGGGCCTGACGCATGGCGAAATCGCGATAAATCCCATAGGGTACGGCAATAATAATGTTGACCGGGATCGCCACCAGACGCGACGATAACGACTGCTCAAACGTCATACCAGAGAGAAAAATTTCGATCATCATGTTGACGACGGTGCAGTAAACCACCATCGCAAAGGTGTCTGCAACCGCATGCCGCAAGCGGGAGTGCGCAGAGAACATCGGAGTGCTCCTCGAAAATGAAGTCATTAACGCCGAAAAATGCGCGTTGGTATAGCGTTTTTGGGCTGCCTGTTTTGATGTGTGTAGAGTATATCTCTGCATTAAAAGTGGCAACTAGCTATAAATTTTTATTTATCGCCTTTTTGTCGATAAAATACTCTGCGCTGGTTTTTTTTTTGTTCGTTACGCTACTTTTATTCCTGTTTTTGAAAATATCAATATTTATCAATGTGTTACTATTGATTGCGAAATCGAGACTGGCCGAGGGAACGGCGCCTGATAGCCAACCATGGCGCAACATCACGCGAGTGTGTGATTCCGCTCTCTTTTAGGATTTTTTATGCCGTAAGTCGCGTTTTTATGGTGAAAAATTCTGAATTGCGAATTGTTTTTTTATTCCCATTGTCTGATTAACTATTCACTGCAGCCAAAGGTATGTATCAGTGCGGCCACGTATGAACAGCAGGTAACCCGCTGACCATAAAGCTAATATTCCTGGCGAGAACGGTGGTTTTTCCCGTCATTCTGCCTTTTTTATTTATTCACTCTCTTTTTTGCCTGTGCTTATGAAAAAGGCTCAGGTATTTGCCAATATAGTTCCAGGGGATAACCGCTAATATCCACCTTATATATTTATCTGGACAACCGAAGGCTGGAAATAAATAAACGTTTCTATTACACTTGCCGCGTTGTATCTTTTAATTTGCTATTTGGAATTTTTTAATTTTATGTCTTCAATGTTACACAAACTGAATAATATCCGTTCACTGCGTGCCCTGTCCCGTGAATTCTCCATTGACGTGCTTGAAGAGATGCTGGAAAAGCTCAGGATCGTCACTGAAGAAAAACGTACGCAACAGCAGCAGGCAGCTCAGCAGCAGGCTGAATATCAGGAGAAAGTGAATACCTGGCTTGAGCTGATGCGCGCCGACGGTATTTCTCCTGACGAGCTGGTGGCCGATATTCAGCCGCCAAAGGCGGGAGGCAAAAAGCGTCAACCGCGCCCGGCGAAATATCATTATACCGATCATACTGGCGCAGAGAAAACCTGGACCGGACAGGGAAGAATGCCGAAGCCGATTGCCGAGGCTGTCGCCCAGGGTAAATCGCTGGATAGCTTTTTAATTTAACGCCTTCGGGCCAGCGCCAGGCCGGTGGTGAGAGACCCACCGGCCTGGCCTTATGACTTTAAGCGAGGGGCTTTAGCAGACGCCGAAGTCTCCCTCTTCCTGATACGGCGTGACCTCGTCCGACTTCAGCGAATAGCGCTCTCCCTGCTCCTGTGCGGCCTGAACCACCACCAGTTGCTCCCCTTGCACTTCCACCACTTTCAGTTTTGGTCCGCCCGCTCGGGGTTGTACCAGATCGCCGACAGCAAACATAATTCACTCCTCACTGTTAACACCATGGATAAACCTAAACCATAGCTCAACGCCCGCTCACTGAACACCGGGCGTGCTGTTTTTTGTTAAAACAATTTGGAGTTATATGTATTAACATTGTTAAAGTTTTGCTGGCGCCATACCGCTGCTGAGAAAGGGGGACGGCGAGGGTAGGGTTACCACCAATCAGGTCAGGAAAGACACCATGAAGTATATCATTCTGTTGATCATTGTTATTGCTGTACTGTATGTCCATTACCGCGGACGGGTGCGCTATCGTTTCTGGCGGCAGCTCTCCGACCATTCCACATTTACCGCGCCGCTGAATGGATTTATGTATTTATTTTCCCGCGTGCCGAATACGCCTTATCTGCGGCCGGAGATGTTTCCCGAGCTGGCGATATTGCAGCAAAACTGGCAGGTTATTCGCGACGAAGGTCTCCACCTTCAGCAACTGGAGCAGATTAAAGCGGCCGATAAATATAACGATGCCGGGTTTAACTCATTTTTCAAAACCGGCTGGAAACGCTTTTATCTGAAATGGTATGAGGATGCCCATCCTTCCGCCAGCCAGCTCTGTCCGCAAACTACCGCGCTGCTGCGCGATATCCCGTCGGTGAAAGCGGCCATGTTTGCCACTCTGCCGGACGGTAGCCGTCTGCCGCGCCATCGTGACCCCTACGCCGGCTCGCTACGCTTTCATCTGGGCCTGGCAACGCCGAACGATGACCGCTGCTTTATCGAGGTGGATGGCCAGCGTTACAGCTGGCGCGATGGAGAAGGCGTGCTGTTTGATGAGACCTATATCCACTATGCGGAAAATACCAGTGGTGAGAATCGCCTGATTCTGTTCTGCGATATTGAACGGCCGATGCGCTACCGCTGGGCGCAGAAAGTTAACCACTGGCTGGGACGCCATCTGATGAGCGCCGCTTCGGCGCCCAACGATATCGGCGATCGCACCGGCGGGATTAACCGGGCGTTTCGCTATATTTACCAGATCCGTATTGTTGGTAAGCGGTTGAAAAAATGGAATAAGACGGTCTATTACATCGTCAAATGGCTGCTCTTCGGCGGCATTGCCTGGCTTATCTGGAGCGCGTTTTAACCCCCTGGCGCCGGTTCCACGGCATGGTCGCCAGCAGACGCGCCATGCCGCAAAAGCCGGTTACGCCGGCGAAGGTGAGCCCGGCGCCGACCGCGCCGCTGAGCAGGAAAAAGCCGCCGTTAACGGTATAGCCCAGCAACACCCCCAGTAAAACCAGGACGCCAGCGGCAATTTGCACCTGGCGCATCAGCGGCAGCGGCTGCGATGAATCTTCCACTACCGGCAACCCCGCGGCTTTCCACGCCTGAATTCCTCCTGCCAGCAGGCAGGCCTGCGCCGGCGCGGCGGCCGCGGCCAGACGAATCGCATTATTCTGCGTCCGGGAACCCGCCTGGCAGTGAAAGATGACCGTCTCTCCGGCCCGGGCATTCAGGGGCGCACCGCTGGTCAGAGTGGCGAGCGGCACCAGCTCGGCATCGGGGATATGTTCGCGCGCATATTCATCCGCATCGCGGATATCAATCAGTCTGGCGCCCTGGGCAATCTGCGCCTTGGCCTCGGCGGGAGTTAAGGTGGCGATGGTCATAGGATCCTCACGGGCAATAGAGCGTTTTCAGCGTATTGATCACCTGCTGTACCGCAGGGTGGGTGATGAAATAGTGGATACGCTGGGCGTCGCGCTCGCTGTCGATCAGCCCCTCGTCACGCATCCGCGCGAGGTGTTGCGAGGTGGCGGAGGGGCTCAGCCCTGTAGCCCGGGCGAGTTCGCCGGCGCTGGCCCTGGGCGCATCGCACAGCATGCACAGGATCAGCAATCGGTGAGGATTACTCATCGCTTTCATCAGCGCGGCGGCTTCTCCGGCGCGGGCCTGCAGGTCTTCAGGTGTGGTCATTTATTTTAGCTTTGTCTAAATTTAGATAACTCTAAAATAAAAAGGCCGCCAGCGCCAGCACAATTTCTCCACGACTCAGGCCGGAACGGCGAGCCGGGCAATCTGCGCCCGGGCGCTGGCGATCCCGGCGTCGCGACCATGCGGGCGATTGTCCAGCCCTTCGGCATAGATAAATTCCACCTCCTGGATCCCCATCAGCCCCAGTACCGCGCGCAGATAGGGCGTGACGGCGTCGGTAGTTTCTCCCTGGTGAATACCGCCGCGGCTGCTGACGACCACCGCCCGGACGCCCTCCACCAGCCCCTGCGGCCAGCTCTCGGTGTAGCGAAAGGTTTCCCGTGCCCGCGCCACGAGGTCGAACCATTTTTTTAGATCGGTCGGGACGTTGAGGTTATACATCGGCGCGCCGATCACCAGCAGGTCGCTGGCCTTTAACTCGGCGATAAGCTGGTCGGAGAGGGCGACCGCCTTGCGGATAGCAGGCTGCGGATCCACTGCCCCGCGCAGGGCGGCGAACAGGGGGCGATCCAGCGTTGGCAGCGCCATGGCGCTGAGATCGTGTTCGATGAGCCGATCGTCGTGTCCCGCCGCCTGGCGCGCCGCGAGAAATTCGTTAATCAACTGATTGGTCAGGGATGTTTCGCCATTAATGCTGGATTTTAAAACCAGAACGTTAGCCATGATGAGTGCCTCAAATGAAAGATAGAAGCAAAGACTAACACTGTCTTTTTTGTCTCAGGAGTGACATTATTTTTCCCTATTGTATCCCGTAAGGAACCAATCTGTGCGCGACGATCTGAATGCGATCCCGGTATTTGTCACCGTGGTCGAGAGCGGCAACTTTGCCAGCGCGGCGGCGATCCTCCATGTGACGCGTTCGGCGGTGGGAAAAACCATTGCCCGGCTGGAAGCGCGTCTCGGCGTGGCGTTATTCCAGCGTACCACCCGACGGCAACTGCTGACGGAAGAGGGGGAGCAATTCTATCGCCAGTGCCGGGAAGCGCTGGAGCGCATCCGCGAGGCCGAAGAGACGCTGCAGCGCGGCAAAGATGAGGTGCAGGGGCGGCTGCGGGTGTCGCTGCCGGTGCTGTTTGGCCAGCGCTGCGTGGCACCGCTGCTGTTCCGCCTTAGCCAGCGCTATCCGTTACTGAAGCTCGAGCTCCACTACAGCGACCGGCAGGTCAATCTGCTGGAGGAGGGGTTTGATCTTGCGGTGCGTATCGGGAGCCTGGCCGATACCGGGTCGCTGCGGGCCCGGGCGCTGGGAGAGCACGGTATGGTGCTGTGCGCGGCGGCGGAGTACCTGCGCCAGCAGCCAGCGCCGCAGACTATTGCCGGGTTGAACGAGCACCGTACCCTCGGCTATCTGCACAACGGCCAGCTGCAAAAATGGCAACTGTATGACCCGCAGCAGGGCGAAGTGCGCTTCAGTCCGCAGACGTGGCTGATACAGGATGATTTTGCCGCCATCGCGGCGGCAGTGCAGCAGGGGATGGGCATCGCCTGGCTGCCGGACTGGCTGGTGGCGCAGGCGCTTGCCGATGGGACATTGCAGCAGGTGTTGGCGCCCAGCGCTCAGGTGCGTTTCGCCATCCACGCGGTATGGCCGGAGGGGCCGTGGCTGCCGCAAAAAACGCGGGCGGCGATCGATGCCCTGCGGGAAGGGCTGCCTCTTACCGCAACACTTGGTTAGCGCAGAGAGAAATAACCGCCATCTATGGCGGCGGAGGTTTTCCGACAGCGTGCAAGCTACCGGCGCGCTTTACGCCGTAGCCTCAGCGACGAGGCCGTCCGGCACGGGCGGCACGGCGGTACAACGTGCTGCGGGCGATACCCAGTATCTGCGCCGCCCGGCTGACGTTGCCGTTGACCCTGGCCAGGGTATCGACAATCAACTGCTCATCATGGGCCTGCAATCCCCCGCGCGGCAACGGCGCAGGCGCGGCGCGATACGCCTCCGGCAGCGCGTCGGGCGTCAGCGTGTCGCCCTCATCGGCGAGAGCCAGCATTACCTTCAGGACGCTCTGCAGCTGGCGTACGTTTCCCGGCCACGGCAGCTGGCTGAGGTGAACCAGCAGCGCGTTTGAAAGCGTCACCCGGCGTGAAGCACCGCCCAGGTCGTGCCACAGGGTGGCGATAAATGTTTCCAGCGCCGGCCACTCGCGCAGCGGAGGCAGCGCCAGGGCGTATTCCCGCAGGCGCCACAGCAGATCTTCACGGAATTCTCCGGCGCTGACCCGCTGGGTCAGGTTGCGGTGGGTGGCGCAGATCAAGGCGAAATTCACCGGCACGCTGCGGCTGGCGCCCAGCGGAGCGACCTCTTTCTCCTGCAGGACGCGCAGGAGGCGGGTCTGCAGCGCCAGCGGCATATCGCCGATCTCATCAAGAAACAGCACCCCGCCGTCAGCCTCGCGGATTTTACCGATATAGCCATTTTTGCTGGCGCCGGTAAACGCCCCCGGCTGGTAGCCGAAGAGCTCGGATTCGATCAGCGATTCCGGAATGGCGGCGCAGTTAATGGCGACAAATTTACCGCTGCGCCAGCGGCTGTGCCGGTGCAACGTGCGGCTGACATACTCTTTGCCGCTGCCGGTTTCTCCTTCAATGCACAGGGCGATGCCGGCGTTGAGCAGCCGCAGCAGCTTTTCGCCTTCGCGCGGACTGGTAAAGGGGAGATGCATGGCCGGCGGGGCGCTTACCGCCACCCGGCGGCGGGTGGGCGCCCGCAGGCGATAATGGTAGCGGCCCTGCGGCGTGGTCAGCGGCAGCGGGACGCTGACCGCCGTTTGCGTCAGCGTCGGAAAAAGCGAGGCAAAGGTGAGCTGGCCAAACTGCGCCGCGCTCAGGCCGAACTCGCGCATCGCCAGCCGGTTGCCGGCGGTGAGGACGTTGTCGGAAAAGACCAGCAGCAGCTCCTCGACGCTGTCGAGTTTGTCCACCTGCCGGTGCAGGCTCATCAGCCACTGCTCAGGATGCAGACTCTGTTTCACCCACAGATATTCAATTTGCTTTGCCGCCGCTTTTACCCAGCCAAAGGTGTGCTGGTGGGGAAAATTCGCCGGGCCGGAGATATCCAGCACCCCGGCGATGCTTCCGTCCGGTCGCTGGAGCGGCATCGCCGCGCAGTACAGATTCTGGTTGCGGGTAAGAAAGTGCTGACGGCCATCGATCTCGCAGCCATCGTCAATCGCCAGCGCGGTGCCGATGGCGTTGGTCCCGCGCCCGCTTTCACTCCACAGATTGCCGGGAGCCAGCGCCACGCGCTGGGCCTTTTGCAGCGCCTGGGTATCGCCGAGAGTATGCAGCACCAGGCCGTCGGGGTCGGAAAGGATCACCACCGACTGCAGGTCTGCGACCTGGCGCGACAGGGCTTCCACCACCGGCTGCGCCAGCTGCTGCAGGCCGCGGTGGCCGGCGAGCCGGTCCGCCAGCTCGCCGGCGCCGAGGCGGGGAAAATCCTCGGTGGCGGGATCCAGCCCGTAGCGCTGGCAGCGAGACCACGAATCGCTCAGCAGGGGATTCGCATTAACCTCTGGTGCGAGAAGAAAGGGATTGCCTGCCACAGGGCACCTCTGGGTCGATGTTGCTGTGTTGCAATATTGTAGCCATTTGGTTTATTTGGTGTTGCGATTTGCAACACATAAGTGGAAACCCGTGCGACAGTGGCTGACCATCTGCTCGGTTAGTGAAGGCAACGTATTAATAAATAAAAATATTTAAATAAAATAAAAAACTGGCATAACCCCTGCACAGTGAGAAGCGTTCGGCGGCAAATTTAAAAAATCAATATGCCGCTGCGTCTCAACCCTACAGAAGGAGATTTGCGATGCGTTATGCACATCCTGGCCAGCCCGGCGCCGTGGTTTCATTTAAATCGGCTTACGGCAACTTTATTGACGGTAGATTTGTCGAGCCGCTGAGCGGTGAATTCTTTATGAATACTTCGCCGGTCGACGGCAGCAACATTGCGCAGTTTCCCCGCTCGGATGCCAGAGACATTGACTTCGCCCTCGACGCCGCCCATCGCGCGGCGCCGGCGTGGGGTAAAACCTCAGTGCAACAGCGCTCCAGGCTGCTGCTGCAGGTCGCCGATCGTATTGAACAGCATCTGGAATATCTGGCGGTGGCGGAGAGCTGGGACAATGGGAAACCGATCCGCGAAACCCTGAATGCCGACCTGCCGCTGGCGGTGGATCATTTTCGCTACTTCGCCGGCTGCCTGCGCGCTCAGGAGGGAAGCACCGCCGAGATTGACGAAACCACGGTGGCCTATCATTTCCATGAACCGCTGGGGGTGGTCGGGCAGATTATCCCGTGGAACTTCCCGCTGCTGATGGCCGCGTGGAAGCTGGCCCCGGCCCTGGCGGCGGGGAACTGCGTGGTGCTCAAACCGGCGGAACAGACGCCGCTAAGCATTACCCTGCTGCTGGAGCTGATCGGCGATCTGTTCCCGGCCGGGGTGCTTAACGTGGTGCAGGGTTTCGGCAAAGAGGCGGGCGAGGCGCTGGCCACCAGCAAGCGTATCGCCAAGCTGGCGTTTACCGGCTCCACGCCGGTCGGGCGGCATATTCTCGCCTGCGCGGCGGAAAATATTATCCCCTGCACCGTCGAGCTGGGGGGGAAATCGCCCAACATCTACTTCGCCGACGTGATGGACGGAGAAGAGGAATTTATTGAGAAGGCGGTGGAGGGGCTGGTGCTCGGCTTCTTCAACCAGGGTGAGGTCTGTACCTGCCCGTCGCGGGCGCTGATCCATGAATCCATCTATGAGCCCTTTATGGCACGGGTAATGGAGAAGGTGGCGCAGATCCGCCGCGGCGATCCGTTAGATACCGACACCATGATCGGCGCTCAGGCTTCCCGCCAGCAGTTCGACAAGATCCTCTCCTATATTCAGATTGCCCGGGAAGAGGGTGGGCAAATTCTGACCGGCGGCGAGCGGGCGGCTATCGCGCCGGCGCTGGATAATGGCTTTTATATTCAGCCTACGCTGATTAAAGGTCGCAACGATATGCGCTCCTTCCAGGAGGAGATCTTTGGGCCGGTGATCGGGGTGACCACCTTTAAGGACGAAGCGGAAGCGCTGGCTATCGCCAATGAGACCCAGTTTGGTCTCGGCGCCGGGGTGTGGACGCGGGATACCAACCTCGCCTATCGCATGGGTCGCGGCATTAAAGCCGGTCGCGTGTGGACCAACTGCTATCATGTCTACCCGGCGCATGCGGCGTTCGGCGGCTATAAACAGTCCGGCGTCGGGCGGGAAACGCACAAGATGGCGCTGGATGCCTATCAGCAAACCAAAAACCTGCTGGTGAGCTACGGCACCGCGCCGCTGGGCCTGTTCTGAAGTCCATCTCATTTCTGACCGATCCTCAGTCCGCAATCCATTCGGGTTGCGGATTTTTTTTAACTTCAAAATAACCATTCGAAGAGGGTGGTTATTTTGCCGGCGGCAGCGCCCATGTATTTATGTCACTTATGTATTGGCTTTCACTTGAAAATAAAAACACTTCCATAATAAGGGATTAGCGGGTGGAGGTGGCGCACCCTGGCGCCGTTTGTGTAGAAATTATGAATATTAATACCAGGAAAATTCCTAATTTTTGTGTACGCTCTGACGAGCGCACAATAAAACAAGACGAATTTTTGAACAATTGTCTTTAAATTTGTTAATTGAATTGATCTGTTGTTGTTTAAAGGTATTTGAATTTCTTTTGTATAGATATGTAAATTAACATTGAAAAGCCATTTCAAAAATTAAATATATGGCGAGCATAGCTATTAACTTATAGTTAACATCTTCCCGGGTTGCCTTTTGATACTTCGGGTAATATATTTATTTCGCACATCAAAATAACTCTTTTTTCTTCTGTTTGTTATTCATGGCCATCTATTGGCGAAATAAGGCAGAGTAGAGGGGGATGTGCCTAATATCCTGCGGAAGGAACGCAACGTACATTTACAGGGAGGAGCTGACGAGCCGTTTCGTGATAGCTTTAGGGCTATTGTCGATGATGGAAAATATGTTCGTTAACGATGAGATAAATAATGAAAAAACAACCTCGCTTTATAACCATCCTCATAGGAGCGCTGCTTTCTGGCGTAGCCTTGCAGGCTACCGCGGCCAACACTATCAATCCTGACTCGGGCACCAGTTCGGAAGGCGCCGGCGGGCAGGTCATCTTCAATGGGTCAATCACCGACAGCTCTTGCAACGTCGATAGTAGTTCTAATGGCCAGAAGGTTGATCTGGGCAAATGGGCCAGCAACTATTTTACCGGCACTGGTTTTGAAACCACCAAAACCCCCTTCCATATCAAAGTGAAAGATTGCCCGGCCAGCGTGACTACGGTCGCCGTGCTGTTTGACGGCGCGCGCGATCAGTCTGATAACTCCCTGCTGGCCATCAACGGCGGCGCCAGCGGCGTAGCGATTAAGCTGTATGAGCACGATCGGTCGACGGCTGTCAGCCTCGGTAAAACGTCAGCCAAACAGACGGTCACACCGGGTACCAGCGGCGGCACCGGCTCTGCCGACCTCGAGTTTTACGCCGACTATATCTCCACCGCGGCGACCGTGACGGCAGGTAAAGCCGACGGTACAGCTAATTTCAATATGATTTATAACTGATCTAATTGCGCGTTATTCAGAGTCAGCCCACTGCGTCTTGATTAATTACAGATAGCTAATGTGTTAATTGTCATGAAGTCACGAAATATATTCGTGACGGTATAGTTGTTTTTGCTAATTATCCCGTCGAGTACTGGCTCTGTTATTCACTGCTTTATTTTGTTGTCTGTTCAACTTTTACCTGATGGTAAGTCATGATGAAGAAAATAATTGCCGTTGCGGCTTTTCTGCTGTGCACCACGGCAGCGCAGGCCGGTATTGTCATGGGTGGAACCCGTGTGATTTATCAGGAAGGGAAGCGTGAAGCCGCTATTTCAGTCACCAATGCCGATACCCATACGCCCTATCTGGTGCAGTCGTGGGTGGAAAATTACGCGGAAAACGATAAGGCCAGGGTGCCCTTCATTGTAACGCCGCCCTTGTTCCGTCTCGATCCGGAGCAAAATAACGTTCTGCGGATTAACTTTATTGGCGCCTCGCTGCCCCGCGACCGTGAATCGGTCTTCTGGCTGAACGTCAAAAGTATCGCCCCGACGCCTCAGGGCGAGGTGAATAAGCTGCAGGTGAATATTAAATCGAAATTCAAAATCTTCTATCGCCCCAACGACCTGGCGGGCGACCCGGCAAAGGCCTGGCAGCAGCTGAAGTTTAGCCAGTCCGGCGGTCGGCTGACGGTGATAAATCCCACTCCCTACTTCGTCTCTTTTTACGCCGTCGAAGTGGGCGGGCAAAGCATCGACGATCCCGGCATGGTGGCTCCCTTCGGCGAGAAAACGTGGCCAGTGAGCGGGCACGGCACCGTCAAATGGCGGGCGATTAACGACTACGGCGGCGTCAGCGATTTCGCCCAGCAGTAATTCCCCTTTTTGATGAGCTTACCGGACGGCGCCAGCATGAAAAGAATAACAACAGCCAGGGTGCGGGAGTATGCCTTGTTGCCCGTTACCGCCGGGCGGGCGGTGGCGCTGGCGACGGTGCCGACGATGATGTTTTGTCTCAGTCCGTTGGGCCGGGCGATGGCCGACGACTATTTTGACCCGGCGGCGCTGGAGTTTGCTGATCCGCAGCAGCAAACCTCCGATCTGCACTACTTCGCCAAACCCGGCGGCCAGCAGCCGGGGACTTAACCTGTCACCGTGGTGGTTAATGACCAGGAGCTGGGTCAGGCTGATATCACGTTTGTTGACGATGGCGGGCAGCTGCGCCCGGTGCTGACGCCCGGTCAGCTGGCGGAGTATGGCGTCAACGTCAGCGCGTTTCCCGCCTTTCAAGCGCTGCATGAAGGCGAAACCTTCACCCGGATCGAGAAGTTTATTCCCGACGCCAGCAGTCGGTTCAGCTTCGCTAACCAGCGCCTGACGCTGAGTATTCCCCAGGCGGCGATGAACGTGCAAAGCCGCGGCTATGTCGATCCGTCGCGCTGGGACGATGGCGTGCCGGCCGCGTTTGTCGATTACTATTTTTCCGGCGCGCAAATAAAGAACGCCGACGAAGGGGAGAGCAGCCGCTCAAACTATCTCAATTTACGCAGCGGCCTCAACCTGGGCGCCTGGCGACTGCGCAACATCTCCTCAATGCAGTATGACCAGCAGCGCCGGCACTGGGATACCCAGAGCACCTGGCTGCAGCGCGATGTCCGCTCGCTGAAGAGCTTGCTGCGGATCGGCGATACCTACACCACCGGCGATGTGTTTGACAGCATACAGTTTCGCGGCGTCCAGCTGATGTCTGACGATGAAATGCTCCCGGACAGCCAGCGCGGCTTTGCCCCCACTATTCGTGGCGTGGCGCACAGCAATGCCAAAGTGACCGTCTCTCAGCACGGGTATGTGATCTACGAGACCTTTGTGTCACCGGGGGCATTCGCCATCAGCGATCTCTACCCCACCTCGCAGAGCGGCGATCTGGAGGTGAAGGTGACCGAGAGCAATGGCGTGGTGCGTACCTTTACCCAGCCCTATTCCGCGGTGCCATATATGCTGCGCGAAGGGCGCGGCAAATTCAGTCTCAGCGCCGGCCGCTACCACTCCGGGGGGGAGTCGGTGCGCTCGCCGGAATTTCTGCAGGGCACTTTGTTCTACGGTTTGACGGCGGGATTCACCCTCTACGGTGGTACGCAGCTGGCCCGGGACTATCAGGCGTGGGCGCTGGGCCTGGGCCGCGGTTTTGGCGAGTTCGGATCGCTGGGAGGGGATGTCACCCAGGCCGTCACCCGTACGCCGTCGGGCAAGCGCTATACGGGCCATTCGCTGCGCGCTCAGTATCAGAAAAATTTTGTCAGCTCAGGCACTGCGTTCAGCCTCGCCAGCTATCGCTACTCGTCAAGCGGCTATTACGATTTTGCCGAAGCCAGCGCCCTTGAAAGCGCCCAGGGGCAAGTAGACAACCGGCGTCGCCGGGAAGAGCTGTCGGTGTCGCAAAGCCTTGGTGGCCTGGGCAGTCTGGCGGTTTCCGCCTGGTCGCAGGAGTACTGGCATCGGCAGAGTCGGGATGAGACGGTGCACCTTGGGTTCTACAGCGCCTGGAAAGGGATCTCCTGGGGCGTGGGCTATTACTACACCCGCACCAGCGGCCAGCAAAAAAATGACCGCTCCTGGTCATTCAATATCAATATTCCGCTGGGTGGTCCGCTGTCCGACAGCGCGGTGAGCTACAACACCACCTCGGACAGCAATGGCTATACCTCGCAGCAGATGTCGCTGTATGGCGCGGTGCCGACGCGGCCAAATCTGTTCTACTCGGTTCAGCAAGGTTATGGCAACCAGGGACGAGGCAGCAACAGCAGCGCCTCCCTGGACTACCACGGCGGCTTCGGCAACGCCCAGATCGGCTATCGCCATGACGCCGCCAGCAACCAGTTGACCTGGGGAGGCGCCGGCTCGGTGGTCGCGCATCCGCACGGCGTCACCTTCGGCCAGACGGTGGGTGAGAGCTTCGCCATCGTCCGGGCGCCGGGGGCCGCCGGCGTGGCGGTGCAAAACGGCAACAATGTGCACACCGACTGGCGCGGCTATGCCGTGGTGCCCTCTCTGACCGCCTACCGGAAAAATGTCATTACCCTCGATACGGAGTCGATGGCCGACGACACCGACGTCGACCAGCAGGGGCAGACCGTGATCCCCGGCGGCGGCGCGGTGGTGATGGCCAACTACCAGACCCACATTGGCAACCGGGTGCTGTTTACCCTGCGCAATGCCCAGGGGCCGCTACCGTTTGGCGCCAGTGCGCGGCTGGTCAAGGAGGAGGAGAGCGGCAATCCGCCGGGCGGCATGGTGGCCGACGGCGGCCAGGTGTATCTCAGCGGTGTGCCGCAGGAGGGAACCCTGACGGTGAGTTGGATCGTCAACAACCAGTCGCAGAGCTGCACGCTGCATTTTCATCTTCCGGATAACCCACAGCAGAGTCTGAATACGGTGAAAACCGTCACCGGACTGTGCCAGACACGCTGAGGCGGCTATGAAATCTGTTTTTCGTCTACTTCCTTTCCTCTTTCTGCTGGGGCTGAGCGCCTATCTTCCCGGCGTGCGGGCTGAAACCTGCCGCGCAAATATCGGCCAGACCACGGTCAATATTCCTAATATCAAGTATTTACCCACGCTGCCGGTCAATACCCAGATGACCAGCGCGATGGCGGATAACGGCAGCGGGATCCCTTTTTCCTGCGACCTGCAGCTGCCGACGGCGAGCGCCAAACGCATCGTCTATAAGCAGCTGAAAACCGGCGGCTCGCCGATGGTGATTAACGGACAGCATGTCTACCCCAGCGCTATCGACGGCATTGGTTACGCCCTCAGCTTCCAGTGCGCCGGCGGCCCGATGCGTGCCATCGATGGCAGCCACTCCGCCGGCGGCGAGTCGGTGGTGGTATGCGACAGTGCGACGCTCCCGGCGCTGATGACGCAGCAGCAAACCACGGTGAGGATTGCGGTAACCTTCTATAAAACCGGAACGGTGCAACTGGCGGACGGGACGCATACCAACTCGCCGCCGCTGCCGCAGGTGGGGGAGATGACCATTGAACAGCAGACCAGCGCAAGCGCCAGCTTTGTCGCCAGCGCGCCGGTCAGCATCGATATCGCCGCCCTGAATGTGGACATTGGCAGCAGCGGCAGCTGCCAGGTAGCGACATCGACGATCCAGGTCAGTCTGGGTACGGTTAACCGGGGGGAGTTTCATGGCAAAGGGACTACCGGCGGCCAGGCGAAGCGCTTTTCGATTCCGGTCTTCTGTCCGACGCCGACCGACGTGCGCATCGGCTTTTTCGGCGTCAGCGTGGAGAGCGATACCCTGGCCCTGAGCCAGGCCAGCAACAGCGCCAGCGGCGTCGGCGTGAAGCTGACCTACGGCAATAACCCCGGTGCGGCAGTGCCCGACGGCACCAGCGTTAAGATCAATGAGGCCAGCAACTTGCCGATCCTGAAAAGGGTGACCGGCGCCAGCGCCGGTACCGCCGAGGCGATCAATTTCAACGCCCAGTATGTGCAGACTGACGCCACGGTGGGAGCCGGTACGGCCAACAGCATGGTGACTTTCGCCCTGGAGTATAACTAGCCTGGGGCGGCACATGGGCATTCTGCAGGGGGATGGGCACCACCGCGCCGTAGTCGTCGATATAGTTCAACTGGTACAGGCGAGTGCTGTCGGTGGTCATCACGGTATGGCTGCTATATGGCCGGAGCATCACGTTTCTTATCGGCGAGAGGTGGCCTTTATTATCGATCAGCGCCCCGTTGACCAGGGTGATATGCAGTGGGCCTAAGTTGGTAAAGCGCAGGTTATTCCCGCTCTGCTGCCACTGCAGCTTTTGCACCTCTCTGGCGAGGGTGGTGGTTATGGCGGGCGGACGATAAAAGAGCTTTAGGCGGGTACGGACGACAAATTGCAGCGTATGCGTGCCGACGGCTGCGGGAGGCGTCTCCTGGATATTGACCCAGTACACGCTTTCCCGATCGCCGGGCAGCCCGCCGCCGAGATAGATAAAGCGCAGCTGGGCGGATTGTTGCGGCGATAAATAGACCTGCGGCGGCGTCGCCACTATCGGCAGGCCAATGCGCGAGGTATTGAGTCCGGCGTCCAGCCAGATCTGCACTTTATAAGGCGTGCTGCTGCGATTGTGAATGTTCAGGCTGGCGACCTTTTCTTTCCCGGAATAGACCACCCGCGTGGCATTAATGGTGATCCCGGCGCAGGCCTGAAAGGTCACTGCGCAGAGCAGAACCGCCAGCTGTGTTTTCATGAGGACTCCCTTGAAGTTTCATCCCTGACCGGGAAGCTATTCCTGCATAATGGTAAATCGGGCCGTCGCATTGCCGTCGCCGGGATCGGCGTGGGCTTTGTCCCAGGTGTAATAGAAGGCGTTCAGCCTGAAGGTTCCGGAGCCGCCGTCCACCGAGATCTCTATGCGAGGATCGTGTTGCGGATCAAGGCGTTCATCGAGGCTGAGTGGGGTGCCCGTGCGGTCCGTGAGCAGAATACCTACGTTGCTGGCCGGCTTGCCGCTGCCGTCGAGCGCCAGCACGCGGTTTTCAGGCGTGCCGGCAGGCGAGGGGCCGTCAACCACAATATAGTAAGTGCCTTTCTCACAATCTTTAACGCGAATGTCGATGCCGACCGCCGGCCCGGTCCCAGACTGACTGTTTTTCAGTCTCGACAGCGGAATAGCGCCCATACTGACGCCGATGACCCCGCTGTCGCTCACCCCTTCGAGCTTGCAGGAGGCGTTCACGACCTTGCCGATGAAATTCAGCTTGCCCTCTGCCGCGAGTGCAGAGCCGGCGGCCAGTCCGGCAAAGACCGTCGCCAGACACAGCGTGATTATTTTCATTTTCTTTCCTTCTCTATTGCCCGTAAAGCTGGCGCCAGGGCCGTTATTTTGATGAGTCTTATTTGCGCCAGGTATGTTTTTTTATTTATTCATTTAACTGACTAATTTATTAATGCCTGGAAATAAACTGGCTTGTTATTTATTGGCTGCTTTTGTCAGGATAGTAGCGCGGGGGAATTGCGGCGTAAATAAGACGGTTATTGACGCGAGTTGAATGCCAAATAACTCTCAATAAAAAATTTTCTGTTTTATATCAGTGTGTTATAAGTATCTTATTGCTCTTTTTTGCCAAGCGAACGAACCCGCTTCATTGTGTAAAATACGATCGTTCACGTAAGGCTATGCCCGGCGGATGAGGGATCATTCACCGGATGGGGCTGTGTTTTATCGCCAGATTTGCGATTGGCAACCGCGCCGTCGGGTTGTATGTCCCGGTGTTTAAAAATAGGATGAATGCCCTGGCTCGCGCGGCGGATACTGTGACTGATGCGGCCGGTCACTCTGGCATGAAAAACGATAACTTTAAGGATGGCGAAATGAGACTGACGGTGGGGCTGGCGCTGACGCTGGCGATAATGACCTGCGGCGCCCAGGCGCGCGATATGCAATCCATCGAGCACAGCGGTGAACTGAAGGTGGGCGTGCCGGGCGATTACGCGCCGCTGGCGTTTCGCAATGCCGCCGGCGAACTGCAGGGCTATGACGTGGACATGGCCCGCGATCTCGGGCGCACGCTCGGGCTGAAGGTGAGCTTCGTCTACACCAGCTGGCCCGCGCTCGCCGCCGATCTGCAGGCGGACAAGTTTGATATTGCGATGGGTGGGGTTACCGAGACCCCGGCGCGGGCGCAAGCCTTCGCCCTCAGCCATCCGGTGGTGGCGAACGGAAAAATCGCCTTAGCCAACTGCCAGGCCGCCCCGCGGCTCGGTTCGCTGGAAAAAATTGACCGCCCGGACGTGAAAGTGGTCGTCAACCCTGGCGGCACAAACCAGAGCTTTGTCGATGAGCACATCAAGCAGGCGCAAATTATCCGCGTGCAGAACAATGTCGATAACCTGCAGGCGCTGCGGCAGAAAACGGCCGATATGATGGTGACCGATCTGATTGAAGGCGACTATTACCAGAGCAAAGAGCCCGGCGTGTTCTGCGTTGCCAACGAAACGCCATTCGCCGGCACCGCCAGCAACAAGGTGTATATGATGAGTAAAGATAACCCGGCGCTGCTGAAGAAAGTGAATCAGTGGCTGGATAGCCAGGACAAAGAGGTTCTCAAACGGAAGTGGAAAATTCGCGGTTAACCGCGGCGGCGCGCCACCGCCGGCAGACACGCCCGGCGGTGGCTATCGTCCACGATTAGCGCTGCGGCGACAGCGCCTGTCGCGCCAGACCGCGAAAGTAGCAGGCGTAGCCGAGGGTGGCGGTCAGACACAGCATATAGCCAAACGACTCGCTGCCTTCCTCGACCGTATTTTTTACCACCCGGGCGTAGTTCTCTTCCAGCACGGCGTACCACAGGCCGTGCATGCCAAACAGCCGCGAGAAGACCAGAATCGCCAGCAGGCCGCTGATCATCATCCCGTAATAGGGCGTGCGGGTATACGCCGCCAGCTGCGACAGGGTCTGATGCAGATGGCGCAACGGCAACAGCAGCGACCCCGCGGTGGCCAGCAGGGCAAACCACACCCAGCTGCCGTGGGAGAGTAAATCAAACAGGCCATCCAGTTCGCGGATCAGCATGGCAAGAAAGAAGCCGCCGATGAGGATATTGCTATAGCGCAAGTGGGCATATTTCCGCGCCAGCAGCAGATGAACCAGCACGATAACGGCCAGCACGCTCTCCTGGACCACTTCGGTGAGCGACACCTCCGGGATGTCGTTGCCAAACACCCGAATATCCACCCACAGGCAGAGTACCGCGAGGGCGGCCGCGACCGCCGCGCCGAAAAAGAAAAGCAAGCTTCGTAACAGAGACATTAACACCACAACTTATGCTTAAAACAAATATCATAAGTTCTGGGAATACATGTTCCTGTTCACTTTGTGCGACTTTGCGGCTGTTTTTTAACATTTTGCGCTTTTTAGCGCCCAAGAAGGCGGCAGGGGAGGGGGCTCCCCTGCATAAAGGGGATTCAGAGAATATCATCCACCACGCCGCCATCGACGCGCAGCGCGGCGCCGGAGGTGGCTGACGCCTGCGGCGAGCAGACGTAGACCACCATATTGGCGACCTCTGCCACCGAGGCCGCCCGCTGGATCACCGAGCTCGGACGATGGGTCATGACAAACGCTTTCGCCAGTTCCTCCAGCGACTGACCGGTTTTCGCCACTTCGTCTTTCAGCATTTCGGCAAAGCCGTCGGAAATCGTTGGCCCTGGCAGAACGCTGTTAACGGTCACTCCGCTGCCGGCGACATATTTCGCCAGGCCGCGGGCCAGCGAGAGCTGCGCGGTCTTGGTGACGCCATAGTGGATCATGTCCGCCGGGATATTGCGCGCCGATTCTGAGGAGATAAACACCACCCGTCCCCAGCCTTTACTGACCATCGCCGGGAGCAGCCCCCGTGACAGGCGTACGCCGGACATGACGTTGGTCTGCCAGTAGTTGTCCCATGTCGCGTCGTCGGTGGCGTAGAAATCCTGCGGGCCATAGATCCCGGCGTTATTGACCAGAATATCGACGCCGTTCACCGCCCGCAGCAGCTGGGCTGCGCCGTCGGCGTCGCTGAGGTCGGCGATGGCGGGTCGCGCCTTCGCGCCCGACACCTCATTTTGCAGACGAGCGATGGCGGCGTTCACGCTCTGCTCACTGCGCCCGTTAAGGATGATCTCTGCGCCGCTCTCCGCCAGGCCTTTGGCGATGGCGAAGCCAATACCCGCCGTGGAGGCGGTGACCAGCGCGACTTTCCCCGATAAATCAATCTTCATGTTCCTGCCTTCTGGTTGTGGATCTCCTATTAAGCGTAGCAGCGGCGATATAGCCGGGGATCAGTAACCGGCGTGCTTATTGACCAGGTTCTTCAGCGGCAGCCCGCGGCGCTGGCGCTGAATGTTCTCCAGCAGCTGGCGGGCGATCACCTCGGCAGGGGCCGCAGAGGCCATATGCGGGGTGATGACCACCTGCGGATGGCGCCACAGCGGATCGTCCGCCGGCAATGGCTCCTGCGGGAAGACGTCGAGCACCGCCCCGGCGAGCTGGCCGCTCTCCAGCGCCGCCAGCACATCCTCATTGACCATATGCTCCCCGCGGCCGCAGTTGATCAACACCGCCCCGGCGGGTAGCCGGTTGAACAGCGGCGCGGCGAGGATACCTCGGGTCTGCGCGGTGAGCGGCAGGAGGTTAATCAGCCCGTCAAGCGACCCAAGAAAGTGGTCGAGCGCCTCCTCGCCGCGATAGCAGGTGACGCCAGCCAGCTGCTTTTCACTGCGCGACCAGCCGGAGACCCGATAGCCGAGGCGGGCCAGCTGGTCGGCGATATAGCCGCCAATTTCGCCGAGCCCCATAATGCCGATATGGAAGTCGGCGGCGGCGCGCTGGGGATAGAGCTTCCAGGTTTGGGTCCGCTGGTGGGCCAGCGCCCGGTCGAAATGGCGCTGAAACCACAGGACGCTCCACAGGGCATATTCGAACATGCCGTGGCGAAAATCTTCATCGATCACCCGGCACAGCGGGATCTCGCTGGCGAACAGCGCGGGCGGCAGATGATCGACCCCGGCGGACGCGGCCTGGATCAGCTTCAGCCCCGGCGAACGGGTCAACAGCTGCGGGTCCGGGAACCAGCAGCTGGCGTACTGGGCGTCGCGCGCCGCCTGGTGATGGGGCAGAAGCGCCGTGACGTCGGGAAACTGCTGCAGGGCGGCGCAGATATCGCGGGCGAAATCCGCGTCGTTACAATCCACCACGATAGTGATATCAGACATAGGCGTTAGTCTTTGTAAGAGGTATCGAGACGGTCAAGACGGCGCAGCCACGCCTGCCAGACCTGTTGACGTTCATGCTCCACGCCCATCAGCTGCTCGCAGGCGTGCTGGCTAAGGTGCGGGGCGATGGTGTGGATCGGGCTGAGGGCCGCCAGCTGGGCGGCGGCCATCTGGATCTCGCAGGCGCGGTTCAGGTAGTACATGATATAAAAGGCGTCAGCCACGGTGCGGCCCACCGACAGCAGGCCGTGGCTCTGCAGGATCATAGCGATATTATTCCCCAGCGAGCGCTGGATGCGCGCCCGTTCGTCGAGGTCAAAGGCCACCCCTTCATAGGGATGGTAGCCGACGCGCTGGTAAAACTCGGTGCTGATCTGGTTGAGCTGCAGCAGGCCATCCTCGCAGGCGGCCACCGCCATCCCCGGCAGCGTATGGGTGTGGATCACGCAGTGGGCGTCTTCCCGGGCCATATGCACCGCGCTGTGGATGGTAAAGCCCGCCGAGTTAGCCGGCGCGTCGCCCGCTACGACCTTGCCCTGCATATCCACTACGATCAGGTTGCTGGCGGTGACTTCGTCAAACATCATGCCGAAGGGATTAATTAAAAAACGCGGCTCGCCGTCGCCGGGCAGGCGCACGGAGAAGTGGGTGTAGAGGGTATCCTCCCAGCCGAACAGCGCCGCCAGCCGGTAGGCGGCGGCCAGCTGCTGGCGCAGGTGTTGCTCAGTTGCCATTTAGCGTACTCCCATAAATTCACGGATTCGTTGCAGAGAAGGCGCCTCCAGCGGGCTGCGGATCACCTGCGGGGCGATATCGGCCTGCACCACGCCGTTCTCCATCAGCACCACGCGGTCGGAAATCGACAGGGCGAAGTCCATCTCGTGAGTGACAATCAGCATGGTCATGCCTTCGCGGGCCAGCGACTGAATGACCTTCAGCACTTCGCCTACCAGCTCCGGATCCAGCGCCGAGGTCGGTTCGTCAAACAGCATGATGTCCGGCTTCAGCGCCAGCGCCCGGGCGATCGCCACGCGCTGCTGCTGGCCGCCGGAGAGCTGTCCGGGGTACTTGTGGGCATGGGCCAGCAGGCCGACGCGGTCGAGCAGCGCCAGGGCCTGCTCGCGGGCGACCGGCTGGTCCAGCAGCTGGTGATAGCGCGGGGCCAGCATCACGTTGTCGAGCACCGTGCGGTGGGGGAACAGGTTGAAGCTCTGGAAGACCATGCCGATGCGCCGTACCCCGGCGCGCATCTGGCGTTTGTCGACGATGGCTCCGCCCTTAAGATAGTCCTCGCCGTAGAGAATGATCTCCCCGCCATCAAGGCTTTCGAGGGCGTTGATGGTGCGGATCAGGGTGGTTTTGCCGGAGCCGGACGGGCCGATGATGCTGATCACCTCCCCGTTCTCCACCTGCAGATCGATGCCTTTCAGCACCTCATGCTGCCCCCAGGATTTGCGAATGCCCCGCAGATCGAGCGCCGGCGGCGCGCCGTTGACGGCCGGGGTGTTGCTCTCTTCGCTCAGCGCCGGCAGGCTCTGGCGCAGCGCCTGGCATTCCGCCTCGCTGAGGGTTTGCGGACGCTTACGCTGAATATCGAGACGATTTTCCAGCGCCCGGTACAGCCAGGTGAAGACGGTAACCACCATCACGTAGTACACCGCTACCGCCAGCAGGGTCTCCATCACAAGGAAATTCTGCGCATACAAGCGCTGGCCGGTGAGCAGCAGCTCGGGTAAGGAGACCACCGACAGAATCGAGCTCAGCTTAATGATGGTGATGTATTCATTGATCAGCGTCGGTAGCGAGATGCGAAACGCCTGAGGGATCACGATCAGCCGCTGGATGCCGATAAAGCTGAAGCTCAGCGCATGGCCTGCCTCGCTCTGCCCCTTGGCCACCGACAGCAGCCCGCCGCGGTGGATCTCCGCCATATAGGCCGCCTCGGTGACGGTCATCGACACCAGCCCGGCGATAAACGGCACCCCGAGCAGCGGCTGGGTCACCGGAAACAGCTGCGGCAGGTTGTAGACAAACACCAGCAGCACCATCAGCGGCACGCTGCGAAAAAACCAGATATAGAGTTCGACGGGGATCTTGACCCAGCGCGGCGCCGAGAGCTTCGCGCAGGCTAACAGAAAACCGACCACCAGGCCGATCCCCCAGGACAAGGTGCTGATTACGATGACAGTCACGCACGCCTGCCAGAATGCCCCAATGCTAAACAATGAAAAAAAGTATCCCCAATCGAACGCCATACTGACTCCTGTTGCGCAGTGCTTATTGTCTTAATCGATGCTTTCTAAGTTGTATTTTTTGATCAGCGCGGCATATTGGCCGTTGGCTTTCAGCGTGGCCAGGGTGGCCTTGATCGCCTCCGCCAGCTCGGTGTTGCCTTTGGCGACGTAGATCCCCAGCGGCAGCGGGTAGACCAGGCGCGTAGAGCTTATCGCCAGGCGGCCGCGGCTCTTGTCGACGATGATCTGCGCTGCCGGGGCAATCTCAAGCTGAGCGCCGATGTTCTTCGACAGCAGCGCCTGCGAGGCTTCCGGCGCCGTCGGGAACTCCTGAATGGTGATGGCCGGTTTGCCGTTTTTCAGGCACCACTCATCGGAGTGTTTTTTCAGGCTGGTCACCCAGGTGGTGCCCGCCTGCAGACCGACCTTCACACCGCACAGCTCATCTTCGGTTTTCGGCTGCACCGCGCCGCCCTTCAGGGCGATGATCGACGCGCCGGAGAGGGCGTAAGGGATGGCGTCGGCCTGTTTCTGGCGCTCCGGCGTCACGTACATCCCGGAGATCACCGCGTCATATTTCTTGCCGATGCCGAGGATCAGGCTGGTGAACTTGGTGTCGATCAGCTGCGGTTTGGCCTGCAGATGTTGGGCGATCAGCGCGGCAAACTCCGGGTCGAGACCGACGATATTGTTATTGCTGTCATAGGACTCAAACGGCGGGTAGGTGACCTCCATCCCCACCTTAAAGACGCCCTCGGTCAGCAGTTCCGCCGCCTGGGTGACAGGGGAAAAACAGGCGCTGACGGCGAGGGTAAGCGCGACATGGCGCGAGATTTTTTTCAGGGTGCTAGTCATCATGGATCCTCACGGGTGGTTAGGGGTTTTTTTGCTGAGCCTGTTTTTTCAAATGGCCAAACGTATTGGTGCCGCGCGCGCGCTCCGGTAGCTGAAGTTCACCGCGATTGACCTTTTCGCGCAGGTAGCGATAGGTTTGCAGGGCCTGGCTCCACATATGCTCCCCGATGCTGAGCTCCTGATATTCACCGGCTTCGCCGGCGGCGAGAAAAGTCGGCAGCGGACGGATCAGCGTGTGGTAATCGCAGGCGAAAAACAGCGGGAAGGAGTACCGCTCCTGCGGCACTTTGCGCACCCGGTGGGCTGTAGCAACAAATGTGCCAGCGCTGAGCACTTCCAGCATGTCGCCGATATTGATCACGAACGCCTCTTCTCCGGCGGCGTTCTTGACGGGAGGTGCATCGATCCACACGCTTTCTTCATTGAGAACTTCAAGGCCGGGCTGGTCGGCGAGCAGCAGGGTGAAGCACTCATAGTCGGTGTGTGCACCAATTCCGGGAACATCTTCGACGCTGGCGTCGAACGGGTAATGGATCAGCCGCAGCTTAGCCGGCGGGCAGGTCACCATCGGTTTGAAATACCCTTCCGGCAGGCCGAGCGCGAGGGCGAAAGCGTCGAACAGACGGTGGCCGAGGGCGAAAACCGCGTCGTAGTAGGCCAGCACCCGCGCGCGGAAATCCGGCAGATCGGGCCACTCGTTGGCGCCGATCAGCGGCGTACCGGCGAGCACCAGCGGATGGTCATCCGCTGCCTGGAAGCCGATATCGAAAGCCTCTTTATGGTCCGGCTTGCCGGAGCCGTAGATCTCTTCTCCTTCCGGAACGTAGCCCTTATGGCTTTTGGAGTGGCCGATGTAATAGTTCATCTTCTCCTCCATCGGCAGGGCGAAGATCTGCTTCGCCGCCTCGCGGACGCCGGCGATCAGCGCCGGGTCGATACCGTGGCCGGTGATGTAGAAAAAGCCCACCTCGCGCGCCGCGCGGCCGATGGCGTCGGCCACCGCCTGACGCCTGGCGAGGTCATCGCCGGCCAGATCGCGGATATCGATGGTCGGGAGTTCAGTAAAAGCGTGCTTCACGGCGGTCATGGCTGCGGTTCCTGTTCAGTGAGCGATAAAAACTGCTGAAAGTGGGCCTGCTGGCGCGTGGCCATCCAGGCGTTGAGCGACCAGAGATCGGCCACCGGAACGTTGGTGAACGGCAGATGGTGCAGATAGCCGTCGGCGCCAAACTCCGGGGTCAGCGTGGTCTGCGGGTAGCCGCGCTGGCGCTGCGAACGCCAGATTTGCTGCCAGAAGCGCTCGGCAAAAGCCAGCGCCGGCTGATACTCAGGCGCCGCCGGGTGCGGCACCTGCGGCCCCTGGTCGTAGCCCACCCGAGCCTGCACGTGATGCACGCGGTCGATAAAGGCGCTGAAGTCATCGCTGGGGTCATCCAGCAGGCGCTCGCTGACCACCACCCAGTGGCTGATGTCGGCGGTAAAGCGCAGCTGGGGGAGCTGCTGAATGATCTCCAGGGTGAGCCACGGGCTGTACAGCGAGGTGGCGCGATGGGTTTCAAAGCTGCAGGTCAAACCAAACCCGGCGGCCAGCTCGTGCGCCTTGCCGAGAAAATCGACCTGCTGCGCCAGCGGCCAGCGATCGTTGCCCGCCAGCAAATTGACAAAGCGCGGGTTGAGGCTGCTGGCCTCGGCGAAGCGGGTCTGCAGGCGCGCCAGATGCTGCTCGGGCGTTTCATGCTGGGCGGGGAGCACCCCGCCGCCGCTGAAAAGAATGGCGATATACTCCAGCCCCGACGCCTGCAGGCGGTCGGCGAGCTGCCGCCGCTCGGCCACCGTTAACGGCACGCGGGCTTCGATGCCGCAGCAGCCGACGCGCTGCAGTTCATCCAGCGTTTGCGGCCAGGGGGTCGTCACTCCCCAGAGGGTGCGAAAGCATTTCAGCTCCATGGCGGCTTCCTCAGGCGTACTTCACGCCGGGCAGGACGCAGAGCATCTCGTACAGCAGGTTGGCCGCCAGCTGGGAGGTATTACCGCTCACGTCGTAGGGGGGCGAGACCTCGACCAGATCGGCGCCAATCAGGTTCAGGCCGCGGCAGCCGCGGACGATCTCCAGCGCCTGAATGGAGGTCAGACCGCCAACTTCCGGCGTCCCGGTTCCCGGAGCCCAGATGGGATCGAGGCTGTCGATATCAAAGCTGAGATACACCGGCCCGTCGCCCATCTGCTGGCGGACTTCGGCCATCAGCGGCGCCAGCGAGGTATGCCAGCACTGCTCCGCCTGCACCAGGCGAAAGCCCTGGTCAACGCCCCACTGGAAGTCGCCGGCGGCATAGCCCTGGGCGCGCTGGCCAATCTGCACCACCCGTTTGAGGTCGAGCAGTCCCTCCTCAACGGCGCGGCGGAAGGTGGTGCCGTGGGCGATTTTCTCTCCGAACATCTCATCATTGGTATCGGTATGGGCGTCGACGTGGATGAGCCCCACCGGACCATGTTTTTTGGTCAGCGCCCGCAGGATCGGCAGGGTAATGGTGTGGTCCCCGCCGAGGGTCAGCGGGATCAGCGGATAACTATTCAAACCAGTGTAGTAATCTTCGATAATTTGCACCGATTTGAGCAGGCTGTAGGTATTGATCGGCACATCGCCGATGTCGGCCACCGACAGCGAGTCGAACGGCGCGGCGCCGGTCGCCATATTGTACGGACGGATCATCACCGATTCGGCGCGAATATAGCGTGGTCCGTAGCGCGTGCCCGAGCGCTGCGAGGTGCCGATATCCAGCGGAATGCCGACAAATGCCGCGTCAAGTCCCTGTAAATCTTCGATAAACGGCAGGCGCATCATTGTGGCGCGTCCGGCGAAGCGTGGCATCTCATTGCCACCCTGCGGTTGGTGAAAGAGGTTATCCATGTCTGCTCCTGAATCTGACGGATGAAACGTAACAGGAGAGATAGTGCGCAACCCGCGCTGGACTTTACATCGTCTGGCGTAAATACTCAGTTCATTTATTGGTGAACTAAATACGATGCATCACGACGCCAGCCTCAATATTCGCCAGCTGCAGGTTTTCGAGGCGGTGGCCCGCCTGGAGAGCTACAGCCGGGCCCAGCAGGAGCTGGGTATTTCGGTCTCCGCCATCAGCAATGCGATGTCGCAGCTGGAGGGACAGCTCGGCTTCACCCTCTGCCAGCGCGGGCGCGGCGGCTTTTCTCTGACCGAGAAAGGCCAGCAGTTTTTACAGCAGGCGATCCGCGTGCTGAGTGAACTCAATGAGCTGGAGCGGCAGTCGGCGCTGCTCAAAGGGGAGCACAGCGGCACCCTGTGCATCTCGACGCTCGACTCCATCGAGACCGAAACGGCGCTCTCGCTGCCGGTGGTTCTGCGCAGCTTCAGCGACAAATTTCCCCATGTGCATATCAAACTGATTATCCGCACCCCGGCGGAGCAACTGAACGGCGTGCTGAACAACCATATCGACCTGGCCATCGGCAGCTACAACTCGCAGGTGCATAACATCATCAGCGAGCCGCTGTACCGTGAACAGCACTGGCTCTACTGCAGCGATCTGCACCCGATGTTCTTCAGCCGCCAGCTCGATAAAGAGCAGATCAGCCAGTGCCCGCTGGTGACCCGCAGCTACTGGAACACCAGCGATCTCCGCCGTCGGGGCTTCAGCAAAGGGAGCGCCACCGTCGAGACCGTCGACGCCCAGCTGCTGCTGATCCTCTCGGGGAAATATATTGGCTATCTGCCGGAGCATTACGCCTGGCCGTGGATCAAAGAGAACCGCCTGCGGGTGCTGCTGCCCAACGAGTTTGGCTTTCAGTCGCCGTTCTCGGCCATCTGTAAGCGCGGGCGCAGCAATGAGCCCTACCTGAAAGCGTTCCGCGACCTGCTGAAGAAAAACACGGTGGCGCGGCCGAAGTGGAATTATTAAGCGGGGCGGGCGCTTCCCTGTGCCGGGGTGGTGATTTTCGCGCTTAGCGCGCTGCCCGGCGGGGGTATGTCCCCTGTTCAAAAAACGAACGGCGGCCGGTAGCCCGCCCGGGCTGCGGCTGCCAGGCAACTGCCTCCAGGTTATCCACAGGGTTAGGCGCCGCTGGTGTGGACAGGTCGCGGGGCGACAGGGCGCGGCTAGCGGAACAAAGGATGGCGTTTGCGTTAAATAAAACGGTACGAAGGGGAATCTGTGTTTGCCCCGCCTTTGCCCGTGAAATCAGAAAATTTACTTCGCAGGCTAACCGCAGATTGCTTCAAAAAAATTCCCGTATTTGTTATATTGTTGTTCATTGATTATTCACCTCTGCGGTGCCAAAAAGAACAAGATTCACCGCAACCCAGGACACAGCCATGTTAGATTACCGCTTCCCGACAGCTTTGCAGATGGTTCTCAGCGTAGCAATGGCGGAGCAGATGGGTGAACGTTCGACGAGTGCGATTCTGGCCTACGGCCTGGAAGCGAACCCGAGCTTTATCCGTAAACTAATGGTTCCGCTAACTCGTGACGGCATTATCGTCTCCACGCTTGGCCGCAACGGCTCAATTCATCTTGGCCGTCCGGCGGACAAGATCACCCTGCGTGATATCTATCTTTCGGTTATCGAAGATAAAAAACTGTGGGCGTCGCGTCCTGACGTCCCGGCCCGCTGCGTGGTCAGCGCCAACGCCTGCTGGTACTTCAAATCGGTTGCCGACGAAGCAGAGCAGGCTTCGTTAAACGTCCTCGCTCGCCATACCGTGGCCAGCGCGCTGGAGGCGGTCAAAAACGCCGATACCAGCGGCTGCGACCCGGTGCCGGAAATGATCGCCCGCTTTAAAAAAGCGCATTAATCGTTTTCTGGTGACGAAAAAAAACCGCCTTCAACTTGTGAAGGCGGTTTTTTTGTTATCTGCTGCAGGCTAGGCGGGCAGATCCTCCTGGACCGGCTTCCTGCGGGTCACCAGTTTTCGCAGCGTCACGTAAAACACCGGCGTCAGGAACAGACCGAAGAGCGTCACGCCCAGCATCCCGGAGAACACCGTGATCCCGGTGACGCCGCGGACTTCCGCCCCCGCGCCGTGGCCGAGGATCAGCGGAATGGTCCCGGCGATAAAGGCGATGGAGGTCATCACGATCGGGCGCAGACGCAGGCGGCATGCCTCCAGCGCGGCTTCCATGATGCCTTTCCCCTGGATCTCCAGCTCGCGGGCAAACTCGACGATCAGAATGGCGTTTTTACAGGCCAGACCCATCAGGACCACCAGCCCCACCTGCACGAAGACGTTGTTATCGCCCCCGGTCAGCCAGACACCAAACAGCGCGGAGAGCATCGTCATCGGCACGATAAGGATCACTGCCAGCGGCAGGGTCCAGCTTTCATACAGCGCGGCCAGCACGAGGAACGCCAGCAGCACCGCCACCGGGAAGACGATCAGCGCCGTGTTGCCCTGGGTGGCCTGCTGGAAGCTGAGATCCGTCCACTCAATATTCATCCCATTCGGCAGGATCTGCTTCGACAGCTCCTCCAGATGCGTCATCGCCTGTGAAGAAGAGAGGACCCGCGGATCGGCATCGCCAATCAGGTCCGCCGCCGGATAACCGTTGTAGCGGATCACCGGATCCGGCCCGTAGGTGGTACTGATATTCACCATACTGCCGATCGGTACCATTTCGCCCTGATTATTGCGGGTGCGCAGATTGGCGATATCTTCCACGCTTTCGCGGTATGGTCCGTCAGCCTGGGCCATCACGCGCCAGGTACGCCCGAACTGGTTAAAGTCATTGACATAAGACGAGCCGAGATAGGTCTGCAGCGTACCGAATAGCTCGGTTAGCGATACCCCCTGCGCTTTCGCCTTATCGCGATCGACCTGCACGTCCAGCTGCGGCACGTTAGCCTGGTAAGTCGAGATCGGGAAGTGCATCCCCGGCGTCTGCATAATCGCCCCGGACATCGCATTCACCGCGCTTTGCAGCGCGCCATAGCCCAGCCCTCCGCGATCCTGGATGTACAGGGAGTAGCCGGAACCCTGACCCAGTCCTAAAATCGGCGGCGGCAGGATGGAGAAGCCAAAGCCCTGCTGGATTTGCGCGATTTTGGCGTTGATCTCCGCGTTAATTTCCGCCGCCGTGTGTTTGCGCTGGTCGAACGGTTTCAGGCCAAAAAAGACCGTCCCGGTATTCGGCGTGTTGGTGAACTGCAGCGCGTTAAGCCCCGGGAAAGCGACCGCATAGTCGACCCCTTCGGTATTCATCCCGATCTCGCTCATTTTGCGGATCACCGCGTCGGTGCGCGCCAGCGACGACCCTTCCGGCATCTTCACGCCGCCAATGAGATACAGCTTATCCTGGGTGGGAATAAACCCGCCGGGGACGGCTTTAAACATCACCCCAGCGGCGCAGAGCAGCAGCAGATACACCGCAAACACCGCGCCACGGCGTCCGAGGGTTTTGCTCACCAGCCCCTGATAGCCGTTCGAGCTGCGCAGGAAAAAGCGGTTAAACGGACGGAAAATCCAGCCAAACAGACGATCGATCAGCCGGGTAGGGAGGTCTTTCTTCGCGCCGTGCGGCTTTAACAGCAGGGCCGCCAGCGCCGGGGAGAGCGTCAGCGAGTTGATGGCCGAGATCACCGTCGAGATGGCGATGGTCACCGCGAACTGTTTGTAGAACTGGCCGGTGACCCCGGAGAGAAACGCCATCGGCACGAACACCGCACACAGCACCAGCGCAATGGCGATAATCGGCCCGGAGACCTCACGCATCGCCTGATGCGCCGCGGCAAGCGGCGCAAGCCCCTCTTCGATATTACGCTCGACGTTCTCCACCACCACGATGGCGTCGTCCACCACGATACCGATAGCCAGTACCAGCCCGAACAGGCTCAGGGTATTCAGCGAGAAGCCCAGCAGATAGAGAATGCTGAAGGTACCCACCACCGATACCGGCACCGCGATCAGCGGGATAATCGACGCGCGCCAGGTCTGCAGGAACAGGATCACTACCAGCACCACCAGCACTACCGCCTCCAGCAGCGTCTGCACCACCGCGCGGATGGAGTCGCGGACGAAAACCGTCGGGTCGTACGGCGCCGCCCATTGCATATCTTCCGGGAAGCGGGTGGCCAGCTCGGCCATTTTGGCGCGTACCGCGTTCGACAGATCGATGGCGTTAGCGCCGGGTGACTGGAAGATACCGATCCCGACCGCATCCTTATTGTTGAGCTGGGAGCGCAGCGCATAGCTACCGGAACCCATCTCGATGCGCGCCACGTCGCGCAGGCGGACCAGCGAGCCATCCTGCGCCGTTTTCAGAATGATATTGCCAAACTCTTCTTCGGTATGCAGACGGCCCTGGGCGTTAATGGAGATCAGGAAATCGCTCTCCTGCGGCAGCGGCTCGGCGCCAAGCTGTCCGGCAGACACCTGGACGTTTTGCTCCTGCATCGCCGTCACCACATCCGAGGCCGTCAGACCGCGGGCAGCGACCTTATTGGGATCCAGCCAGACGCGCATCGCATATTCACCGGAGCCAAAAATCTGGATCTGGCCGACGCCGGGCAGGCGCGCCAGCTCATCCTTCACTTTCAGCGTGGCGTAGTTGCGCATATACAGCGAGTCGTACTTCCCGCCGGGGGAGAACAGATGCACCACCAGGGTCAGCGTCGGAGACTGCTTCTGGGTGGTGATCCCCAGACGGCGTACATCCTCCGGCAGACGCGCTTCGGCCTGCGCGACGCGGTTCTGCACCTGAACCTGCGCCTGATCCGGGTCGGTACCCGGGCGGAAGGTGACGGTGGTGACCAGCACGCCGTCGGAGCCGGCGACCGATTTCATGTACATCATGTTTTCAACGCCGTTGATCGCTTCCTCCAGCGGCGTCGCCACGGTCTCGGCAATCACTTTCGGGTTGGCGCCGGGATACTCCGCGCGCACCTGGACGCTCGGCGGGACGACATCCGGATATTCGCTCACCGGCAGCAGTGGGATAGCGATTAACCCGGTGATAAAAATTAAAATCGACAGCACCGCGGCGAAAATCGGCCTGTCGATAAAAAAGCGGGAAAAGTCCATGTCTTGGATTCTCTGATTAGGGATCAGTTAAGGGTGGCGCTGGAGGTCATGGCAACGGTTTTGGCGTTAACCGGCATACCCGGCATAAACACTTTTTGTAAGCCGTCGACGATGACGCTATCCCCAGGATTCAACCCCTTCTGAACGATGCGTAAACCGTCTGCCAGCCGCCCTGGGGTAATGTCGCGGCGCTGTGCTTTACCATCTTTATCAACGATATAGACGTATTTACGATCCTGATCGGTCAGTACCGCTTTGTCGTCGATCAGCGTGGCTTTGAACTCTGCGCTGCCCGGCAGACGCACGCGGGCAAACAGCCCCGGCGTGAACAGACGCTGCGAGTTATCCAGCAGCGCACGCATGCGGATGGTGCCGGTACTCGGCGTTAACTGATTATCGAGAAAATCCACTTTGCCCTGGTGGGGGTAACCCTCCTCGCCCACCAGGCCAATCTCCACCGGGAGCGCCTGATTATCGCTGGACGCGCCTTGCCCGCGGCGGGCGAGGTTTTGATAGTGGAGGTAGGTTGACTCGTCGACGTCAAAGTAGACGTACACCGTCTTTTGCGAGACCAGGGTGGTGAGCACGCTGGCGGTGTCGCCCGCGGTGACCAGGTTACCGCTGGTGATCAGCGCCCGGCTGGCGCGGCCGTCAATAGGGGCGGTCACTTTGGTGAAGTCGAGGTTAAGCTGCGCGGCATCCACCGCCGCCTGCGCGGCGCGAATGTCGGCCTGCGCCTGAACCGCGGCTGACCGGCGCTGCTCCCACTCTTCACGGGAGACGAGGTTGGTATGGACTAATTTATCGGTGCGGTTCGCCTCGCTTTGCGCGAGGCTGGCCTGCGTTTTGGCTCTTGCCAACGCCGCCTGCGCCTGCTCCAGCGCGGCGCGATAGGTTCTGTCATCTATCGTGAACAGCACCTGGCCCTTTTTCACCTCCTGGCCGTCAGTGTAATTCACTTTATCAATGTATCCCGAGACGCGAGGGCGAAGCTGAACGCTCTCCACCGCTTCAATGCGACCGTTAAAACTATCCCACTGACTGATCGACTTCACCAGCACCTTAGCGGCGCTGACCGTCGGGGCGGGAGGCGCAGCATTCTGCGCGACGCTGTCGTCGCAGCCGACGAGCAGAAAGGAGAGCATCATCGCGCCGAGCGCGGTCAGGTGAATGTTTCCCCAGGTTTTTTGCAGGCTCATTATTTTTATTCCGGTAAATGTAGCCGCCGGGCAAGACGCAGCGTGAGAAGCCGCGCCACTTCCTTTGTCCGGGCTGGCTTAAGGCCATTTGTGTCGATCATCGCCACAAAACTGTAACAATTTCGAATACACTATCGCGGCGATTGTAGGAAGGCGCTTAACTAAGTGCAAGAATAATTGTTGCACTTTATGTGCGGTCCAGGGGGGGGATAAAAAACCGCGATCCCGGCGTGGATTTAAATGTAACAATAAAACTTGCATTTTGTGTAAAAACAGGCCACCTTTAAATGCAACTGACAAAGATGCTTTTAACCGGCCGCGAGGGGGTAACATGATGAACACTGGCGCCATCATTCAGGATCTGATCGACTGGATCGACAACCATCTTGATAGCCGTCTGGATATTGACACCGTTGCCCGACGAGCCGGCTATTCGAAGTGGCACCTGCAGCGGATCTTCAAAGAACATACCGGGCAGCCCCTCGGAGAATATATTCGGGCGAAAAAGCTGCAAAAGTCGATCGAACGCTTGGCCCACAGCAACGAGCCGATCCTGAACGTGGCGATTGCCCTCGGCTTTGACTCCCAGCAGTCCTTCAACCGCAGCTTCAAGCGCCAGTACGGCCAGGCGCCCGGCGTCTGGCGCCGGAGTATCAGCCGCTCTGCTGCGCAAACATCTCGTCAGCGATCCGCATGACCGGGGAGGGTCAGTCCTGACCCGGCCCATGATCGAATTTGCTGCCTTTGCCGATGGCATAGAACTGCCCGCCTGCGACATAGTGAACGGTCCGTAGCTCGTCCGGCGCATCATCAAAAATCCAGTGTCCGTTGCGGAATACCCGGTCATCGCTCCAGGCGGCGACGATATCGCCCATAAACAGATTGTGTTGCTGCTGAATGTCCGGGTAGGGCATCACTTTGCACACCAGCCAGCCCGCACAGCCTGCCACAAGAGGAAGATCAAATTCCGGCTGATAAAAGAAGGGGATGGTGTCATTTTTATCCGGCGCGTCGGCATAGCTGCGCCCGCCAGCGTAGAGGACGGTTGCCATCTGGCTGACTACGGGGATCTGCACCACGAAATAGCCGCTCTTTTCCACCAGCTGACGAGTGAAAGCCTGGGTGCCAATATAGGCCACCACTTTTCGCTCGCCTGCCAGCCCAACCCAGGCGGCTGACATGACATTTTCGACGCCATCATATTTTGCGGAAATCATGGTGGTGGACCCGACCTGCAATAAACGATAGGCCTTACTTATTTCGACAGGCTGAACGGACATGGTTTTTCCTTTGTGCATGCTATTTAACGTAATGATTATCTGGATATTTATTGAGGGCATGTTCATTTTCGGGCCCCCTTTCGTAATCCACCGTGCAACGATACGCCAGGCGATTAAGCGTAAAAAGGTGCGTAAATTGTTTTCATTATTCATAATCCACGAATAATCATGCCGTCTGTCGGTAAGCTGCTCGCTACAGGAGAGAAAGAAGGTGGATCGTATTCAGGCTATGCAGATGTTTATGCGCGTCGCGGAGGCAGGAAGCTTCGTGCGTGCCGCGGAAACCCTTTCCCTGCCGGCCTCCACTGTCACCAGTACCATTAAAAACCTTGAAAAATACCTGAAGGTACGGCTGCTGAACCGGACCACAAGGCGGGTGAGCCTTACCCCGGAAGGGATGCAGTATCTGGCGCAGTGCCGGGAAATTCTCGCCCTCATCGAACATAGTGAATCCACCCTGAGCGAGTCTGTCGCGCGGCCTCAGGGGCGCCTGCGGGTTGATATGCCCGCGGGCATCGCGCATTTCATCGTCATGCCGCATCTGCCGGACTTTTACCGGCGCTATCCCGATATCTACCTGATGATCGGCGTCAGCGATCGCCAGGTCGATCTCATTCAGGAAGGCGTCGACTGCGTGATACGAACGGGAGAGCTGAACAACTCCAGCCTGGTGGCCCGCCCTCTGGGCCGCTTTCGCTGGGTCACCTGCGCGTCACCGGACTATCTCAGGGAATATGGTGTGCCGCCGTCACCGGAGGCGCTCTCTCAGCACCGGGCTGTGCATTATTTCTCCGGTCAGGCGAGGCGGGCCGATGAGTTCCGCTTCGTTCGCCATGGCGAGACCTTTTCTGTACCCGTCAGCGGCAACGCCGCGGTGAATGAAACGGGGCTCTATATAAAAATGTGCCTGGCAGGATTTGGGCTGGCGCAGCTGGCGGAGAATATCGTTGCTGACCACCTGCAGGAGGGGAGACTGGTGGAAGTGCTGACGGACTGGCAGCCGCCCCCGGTACCCGTCACATTGCTCTATCCGCACCAGCGCTTTCTCTCTCCCGCCGTGCGGGCGTTTGCTGAGTGGATGAGCGAGGTGGTTTGAGGGGAGTATTGCTTGCATTTAGCGCTTCGCGATGGAGGGTAGGGTTCCAGCAGAAATATCTGGTCTGCTGATGAATCGCTCGATATTCTGTAATGCTTTGTCTTTTTTGTGAACAGGAAAAAGTATGCTTAATACGCTACCCGATTTACACAGAAGTTTTGCAGAGCAACTGAAGCTTAAATTACAGTCTGATTCGCGGATCCACTCCCTTCTCGCCGGCGGCTCGTTTATCCATGGCGGGTTTGATCAATACTCCGATCTGGATTTCGTGGTGGTGATCGACCCTCTCTATTATGACGAAATCATGGCTCAGCGTATGGCGTTCGCCGGAACGCTCGGCCATCTGCTACATGCTTTCACCGGGGAACACGTCGGTGAGCCTCGCCTGCTGATCTGCCTGTTTGGCCCGCAACTTCTGCATGTCGATCTGAAATTTATCACCCTGGACATGCTCACTCAGCGCGTTGAGGAGCCTGCCGTGCTATTTACCCGTGATAACGATGCTCTCAAGCGACAGCTGGCAAAATTTAGCGCGCACTGGCCGAACATGACGCCGGAGTGGTTTGAGTCCCGGGCCTGGATCTGGCTGCATTATGCCGTGGTTAAACTGGGCAGGGGGGAACTCTTCGAAGCGCTGGGGATGCTGTCTTTCTTCCGGGAACAAGTGCTGGGGCCGATGCTGTTTCGTCGCGCCAATCTACCGCAACGCGGCGTTCGTCGAATAGAAGCCCTCGGCATTGAACCCGATGGCCTGCTGACTTCCACCCTGGCAACACACGATCGTCACTCCGTCGGGATTGCCATTCGAGGGGCTGCTGACGCTTATGTCAACCTGCGGGCTGATGCGCTGCCTGACAATATCGCAGACGATGCGGCGCGTCGGGCGGTCCTTGCCATGCTGGACGCGTATTCTCACAAGGGGTAAATCTATCCCTCCGGCCGCGGACGCGGCCGGAGGGTGAAAGGGTTGTGCGAGTGTCGTGGGAGGTCTAGTTCTGAGAGGGGGGGTTGGCGGGTAATTGGTAGCGCGAAAACAACAGAGCTTTTCGTTGGGCCTATCAATGGGCCTAAGAGGTTCGGATTTAATGAGTTCTCTTCGGACTTCACGGGACAAATTGCAGGCACAAAAAAGCCCGCAGGGCTTGCGCCGTGCGGGCTTTCAGGACTTCATCGGATGACTCTGGTAATCACCGATGGAGAATTTTGGTGGGCAAGCCACTCTACGAATCTGAGATGCTTTTGCCGTTGTACTGCATTTTTTTGAAGAATCTTTCCTACGATTTCGTTTCGTTTGTCTTCTCTAAGCCGTAATTCCAGTTCTGCAATTTTTTCAACGATACTTTCCTTTCTCTCAGTGGTTTTCAACACTGTTTCAGGAGCAGGAGCAGGAGCAGCAGGTTGGTCTTTTATCGATATGTCGCTTCGCAGAGCTTCTAAGTGGTCGGGGTTGTAGTTAAGCCGATTACTGAGATTTGCCCAGGAGTAGCTCTTGCCCAATTGTGAAGCTTTGAAAGCTATGCCTGTGTATTCGAAAGAGAAGCCGTTCATTTTACCGGTAGAGGCAATATTGGCCTTCCAAGATACTTCAGCTTCTTCCAGCCTCTTGATAAAAGTTAGAAGGTCCGGCTTATCAGATAAACTTTTATCAAGTATCTGCTGCAGAGCTTCTCTTGGTGAAAGCACCCCGGTTCGTTCCGATAGCATTTTCTCATTACGGGACACTCTCTTCCGCTTCGGTTGTGCTTGCGAGGGGGGAGATGCAGTTTTGGTCACTGTCAGGCCATGAGCGATTTCGAGTTTACTGATGATCTGTGTGCTGATGAGGTTTTCGTTCCTACCCAAGTAGAGCTTCCCACCATTGAGATCTATGCGACTTGCGATAATGTGTATGTGCTGGCCATCGTCGTCATGAAGCACATAGCAACGAAGGTGAGTATCACTGAACCCCATCCTCTTCATGTAATCATCTGCGATAATGGACCACTGTTCATTCGTTAGTGTTTCACCGTCGGGTAAGCGAAGTGAGTTGTGCCAAACTGGTTTTGCGACATCCAGGCGAAGATGCTTGGTGCTATCGAATTCAGCGATCAATTCAACGGCTGAATCACTTAACATGTTCCCGCCAATGACGACTGGATCACTTTTGTGGTGTGCTCCCGGTTTCAATGCATAATGAACAACACCTGAGAAGTTCTTACCCCTTTTGATCTTCTGCATACCCTTCATCGGGTTTGCTCCATACATCTGCATTTAACAGGTTCTGGCGAAGCTCTTCAAGTTGTCGCTTAACAGCGAACAATTCAGTATGGGTAAGCTGACTGTCCTTGCTTTTACAATCTATATGGGTCGCAATTCGATTTAGCTTTTGCGATATATCAGTTAAAGCTTTCCAGGCTTTGGTATTAATCGCAGGTATAACAGGAGGTAACTTTTGAAGGGAAGCCATACGAAGCCATTCCCCTTTTGAATGATTTTTCCTTAAATGGTTAAGCTTGTTCAATTCATCATCGTTAAGACGAACACTGACACAGTAAGTTCTCAATAATTTCTTTGGTTTAATCATATAAACTCCTTTTTATATGTTATCCAAATAGCAATAATATATTTAGACATCCTTGTCAATTCTTATATGCGAAGCAATAAATAATTTACAGTATAAATTTCCTTAGTCTTTTCAATAAAATCACTCAACATTTAAAATGTATTTTACACTGTAAACTAGTTCGATGAAAATTCGAAAGTTTTCTTGGTCACTACTTAGCGAATTTAGCATAACTCCTCGCCATGAAAATTCGCGTTCATAACTCATTTCTTCATTGATGAAATCTTGAATTTCTTGATTGTTTTGCAGATTCTTTTTTCTTGTTTTGTTAATGTAATACTCGAAATCTTTTCTAAACATATCTGCATTATCAATGGTGATTTCAAGTTCCTGAATGTGCCAGTTTATCACACTTCTAACACTTGGGTTAGCCAACCTGGGATTGGCGGTGAAGTCAAAATTAACCAAAATTGCATCATCAGTCTCAATGGTTATTAATTTTAAAAAATAGCTATCATTTTTATCATAAAATTCATCAAAATAAGGATGGATAAACCTTTGAGAAGAACTGGTAATACGAGCACTAAGTTTTTTAAAGTTACAATCACCACATGTAGGTACTAAATTCCATATGTTTAGGGATAATTCTGAATAGGAAACCTTATCAAAGTAATGGTCTAGTGTTCTACAATTTGAACGTAAGCAATATGGGCATAATAATTGACGATGCAGTCTTCTCATCTTTCCTATATATTCACGCTCGTTATCATCTGCTGCACTTTTATATAAATTATTAAGTGATTTCTGTACTGGTTTATAATCTAATTGACTATTTCTGTAAAAGTTGGAATTGGAAAATTCTGTATAAAATCTATCATTGTCGTCGAGGAAGATGTCCTTATTTTGCGAAAAGAAAGTTTTTAATGCACCACTTCTGTTCGAGCACACTGCTTCAAGAAGTGCTCTTTGAGTTATATTATCAACAAAAACAACATCATTTGGTTTTTTTATTTTCATCGATTTTATCCGCTATCCTGCTTAATAAACTATAAGAAAGATCTCCATGAAGGTCATCAATTAAATCTTTTTTAGTATTATATCTTTTGGCAATGTTTTTGATTTTTTCATTATATTTTGACTCTCTGTCCTTACTGAAGAATACATATGCACTCAGCTTTTGAAGGTCCTCACCATAAGTTTCAATATTAGGATTGAAAGTGTAAATTGAATTATCAATATCCTTTTCAAAAATGTGGACACCAGAACGAGGTATCTCTCGTGCTACATACAGAGAATGTGTCGCAATCAAGCAAATAGAATTAGTGCTAATCAATAAATCAGATAAACTTGATATCAATGAAATGATTAGATTAGGATGTAGAAAATTTTCTATTTCATCTATAAGGATAATACTATTATTCTGAATAGAAGATAATATATAAGCCATCAAAAAAAGAGCATAATATTGGCCTGAACTATAAATGATTTCTCTGAGCCCATTTATTTTTTCAATAAACCAAACTTCGTCAAGTCTTACAGAGCCGTTTAATGCAAAAAGCTTTAAGTCCCATAGAGAGGAAAGAGAAACTCCACTATCGAGTGTAAATCTGGAATCTACCTGATTAAGAACTTTTTTTATGTGTTTGTCTAAAATGATTAACGGATCAAAGGGTAACTTCTCAGTGTTTGACCTATCGATTACTTTGCTTATTAACGTTTGTAGTTTAGGTGAGGTAATACCGTCTTCTTCATTAAAAGATTTCTTGCTTACTGCTGAGTAATATTCATAATCAACAGGAATACCTTTGCTTATTTTTTTGAATTGCTTTTGATTTTTAACATATTGATCTTGAATTGTATTTGAAATGACTATAACTTTATTTATGACATCTGAAGAACTGTGTCCAGAAATAAATTCATGCGAAATATGTTTCAGTGCAAAGCTTTTTCCCGTAGCATTCTTCCCGATGAAAACATTTATTGGGGTTCTGCCTAGTGCATTGTTATTAAAATTAAGAGCGATAGTATAGTTTTCAATAGGGTGCTGTATTTCGCAGCTCAAATTATCGACGGCAGTTTTTGATATGTAAGCTTTGTCACTGCGAGATGAAATATATTTTATTCCTTTAGAATAAGCATATTTCTGTTTGTTTGTAACAAGTAACCTGTCTAATATATATCTGTTGGGTTTTACATCGCCTTTATATTCTGAAAGTGCTCCTATATCTCTTATTTTTAGAAGAAATCTTTTTGACTTGGTTTTTAGAATATCTTTTATCTGATAATATGAATTATCTGACATAACCTGGCTAAAGAAACTTTTGTTATTTTTAGCAGTTAATAATTTAGAGATCTCTATCGTTCCACTTTTGGATAATTGTTCACTAATATCATTATAGAAGTTACTATTTTTATCAATTATAATGCGTGAGAAATCATCAATGCATATATAATCACTCCCACCCACTATGACTAAGTCGCATTCTAATCCTTCAAATAGAGAGGGGATGGCATCAGGTATCTTGAGAAAGAATGCCCTGTCATTTCCAGGTTTAAGATACTTTTTAAACGATTCATTTATAGTTAAATAGATCTTCATACTTCTTACTCCATACAATATATAAAAAGGAGTACAGCTTATTTCGCTATCTATGACAAATGCACATAAAAATCATTCATATTACTCAACAACATCATACTCCTTAAAACAACAGGAATTCAAGTGGAACAGGATTTTTGTTATGAAAGTTTTAATCAATTCTCGTAAAAATCAATTTTACCAACATTAATGCTAATAAAATCCATGTGGATTTTTAAATATATTTTTACTTTTTAGACCATAGGGAATAAAAAGCAAGGCAATTAATAGAAGCAGAGCTTCTATTAATTAGCTCTTGCTTAATAAATAAGTAATGAAACTCTTTATATGCTGATAGGCTAATTCAATAACTGGGATTATGTTATCTTTGAATTGATATAAAACAAACATAGACCAGACTGATACACCAATGAAAATCAACCATTGGAGCTTATTCAAGGTTTTTTCAGCATCGACTTTTTTATTACTGAGTTTGGTTAAAGCTTCGGTTGTGATCTGATTAATACGGTTGGTTAATGCTTCGTCATCATCATTGGCATTCTCTTTCGTGAATAAAATCATCGTCTTATTAGATGATTCAATAATATCTGATAATGATTTTTTGGCATTATGGATGCCCAATATAACTACAGAGCACGTAAGTAGCATAGCTACAAATATAAGCAGTAAACCAGATGGAGACCAGCCCTTTATTATGGCTGTACTTACCAGAACAGCAGGTATAGAAAGTGATTTGGTCTGATGTTCTTGAATCAAAGAATTAAGCTTTGATAAGAAATCTAATTTCTGAGTTTCAACCTCGTGTATTACTTTATTTATGGAATATTTGTTGATGTATATTTCATAGTTAATGGAAAATAAATCCCACAATTTTTTCGGTGAATTTAACACTGAGCTAAGGAACGTATTTTTCTCATTAGAATCGTTATATAACTCAATTAACGATGATCTTAATACAAGTTTTCGCTCATAGGAGTGCAGGTCAACATTTGTCAAAGTAGACACATCACACGGGCTAATATCAACCGAATTTAGAAAATTCTCATCAACATTTTTTAATGGTAAATTGTAAGTGGTGATTTTCTTTGATTTACCACCTTCCATAACAAAAATATAATTTGGCCAAAAATTTGAATCATCGTATTCTACGTGGTCTGCAATTTTTGAGAGTATTTCACACCATTGTATATATGCTTTTGAAGAATTAGATATGGTTTCTATTTCTTCTGAACTTAAATTTTCAATGTAGAAATCATCGATTGCTTCTTTACTGCTCTTTATTCTTACCCTAAGAGTTTTAAAATATTCAATTGTGGTAGAAAACCAATTGATATCTGATGTTAATAAAAGTGATATCTTTACGATACTTTCTTTTTTTATTGCTTCTAACTTTAGATCATCAACTTCTTTTAGACGAGAAATATCGTCCTCTATTGCTACATAAGTGGAATTGTCGAAGACCCATACCTGATATGGGTCATCATATTCGATATTTTTAGCTTCTTGCTTTATTTTTAGCAAGAGACTAAGTATTTCTCTATTATTCATTTGCAAGCTCTTTCAGCCGAGCAATAATTATTGGATCATTAATCTTCTGAGTTAGCTTTACTTCGTTTGTTTCTGTGTCAAAGATAATTGGTCTATCAGAACCAGGCAAACCAATCTGATGTTTTCTTACACTCATTTTTGCAATATTGGTTTCAAAATCTAACCATTCATATTGTCTTTTATCACTTGCAGATACTTCGAATTCTTCATTAACTTCAAATCCATTTTCGTTTACAAAATCTACGAATGTATTTTTATGCTCTGCTAAATCAACAGGTATAATAGCATCGATTTGTGTTTGAATCTTTTCTAAGGTTATGGACTGTCCACGCTTACAATTATTAAATAGTTCCTGAACCTTGGATTCGATTTTTTCTCTCAAAGCACGACCAAATTCTTTTTGATGAGAGAATTGTTCCAAAGCTTTAATACATTGTTCACTACTGGTTTTATTGGAGATAATATCTTCGGCACCAATTGATTCGGTAAAATATTTTCTTACATCACCAGTTCCACGGATGAAGCATAAATTATTTTTGTCTTCATCTTCTACCTCCTCAGACATAAATCTGGTTATATCAATTCTTGCGCCCTGCAAGAATTTATCTAAGTCAATTATATCAACGGGATTTAGTTGTAGGTTTTCTTAGAATCTTAGTGCATCGGTGTTTTTAAGCATTAAAACAAGAAGTCGCTCGAAATCTTTATGTACAGAACCATCTTCCTTTTCATGTTGCAGTTGGTAATGAGTAAAAACCAATATTGCACCATTACTTGCTCTGGATTGTCTTGCAGATGTAATTAACTTTTTCTGGATAAAATCATCTACGAAGACTTCGAATGAAGTTTCTTTTTCTAAAAATTTTGACAGCTTTGAAGGGAAAGAGCTTCCTGGATAAGGTTTTTGAAACTTCGCATGAGATTTACTGCTCTTATGAAATCTTGCATCTACTTTCGTTGTAAATGTGATGACTTCCTGCTGATCGGTGGGCCAGAGAGCACCTAAGGTATAGGACCAATCTTTCTGTTCGTTCTCTGGAGGTGTAATCCTAACAGCGATAGCATTCAAAACCTGTAAAGAAGTCAATGTTAACCCCTAATGCATTGTTATTTATCGACATTTTTTAAAATGTACCCTTGCATAACATTTTAGCACATTGGCGAATCTGCACAACATAACCGATTGGGAATTTATGATCTTGGTCAAATGGATTTCATCAAGTAGAGGAAACATCAATTATGTAGCAAAAAAATATCGAAAATTACTATTTATTCTATTAATAAAAAATACGGATTAATTACTTTAATATCATTTCTATACAAAATAAAGTAATATTCGCATGACAGCACTAAATAATCAATATAATATTTAGTATGCTATTGACTTTAAATTTTTATGTGCTTTATTAGTGCAAATGATATTGTAAGGAATGATTATGCGTAAAATGCTTTTTTTCAATGCACTAAGTCTTTTGGTTCTTATAATTACTGGGGAGCCTAAAACATTATTAGGTGAGTATCTTTATTATGCTGCCTTTTTTACAATTTCAGGCAGCATACTTCTCTCACCATTAATATATGTTATGACAAGAAAATCTTACTGAAAAATTTTATGTTTAACTTCTAGATATAAATTTATAATCTTGTAAGTGGCTTTCTTTACTAGGGTTTTGAGTTTGGAACGCAAAATTTTTTTTGGAGAGTTTGTTACAAAAATTGAATTTATAGCTCCTTTTGTAATCCACTCTTTCCTTGCAACTCTAAATTCAGTGAAGGAAATAAATAATTTTATTGTGTAGAAGAAAATAAATATTTCAACGGCAAGTACACGGAAAGCTTTTAGGTGATTTATTTTTGCTTGGGAGAAATTTATTACTTCAAAAATAAAAACATTTTCTTTAAATATATTTATATCAATAAATTCTAGAATCAATACGGTTGCGCCAATGGCTCCTGTAAATATTACAACAAAGTCAGCCATTTTCTTTAAGTAATCACCCATTTGGTCATATGTCATAGAATAAATCATATATCCAAATAATATGGGTAAAAGATATGATAATATTGCAAAAAAGACAATGCTGTAATACCCAAGGCATATCAAAAATAAAATTAGCAAAAAGGGAATAAAGAAAATATTAAATATTTTTTTTGTTTATTAATTGGCGTACATAAATCTTCCTTGAAGAATGAACTATTCCGCTTTCGTTTTCAACTATACAGACGTAAGGTCCGTTGTTTTTAGATTTTTCCTTTCCTAATTCATTTTTTTGCATAATGATTGTAGTGAACTCTTTACCAAAGAAAGTTTCCGTTCGTGTACTAACTTTCTTAATATCTATAAATTTTTCTTTGTTCTTAAAATGTTTTTTTTATGATTTCTGTTGTATCATGCTGCATAATAATTTCCTTTATAGTCCAATTCTGTAGTGGGCTTTTATCATGGGTTTAAAATTACATGGTTAAATTAAATAATTCTAAATTGATAATGATATCCTCTTCGGAGCAATTTTTTGATGCTAAATGATCAATTACCCTTTTGTATTTGTTTTGTTTCATTCTTTCTTCCAGAAATAAAGTTAATGAATTGAGATGGTTATATAAAATAACTGCGTTGATAGTTGTTTATCAAGCAGCAATGACTTTTAGCCTTTGAGCTTGGACATAATCACCCCACCACTGCATGAGAGCCACTCGTTCAACTATGTATTCTGCTCGGTTATAGGCTGCAATTATTTCATCTGTCTTCGAGTGTGCAAGGGCCGCTTCTAAGACATCTGTCCTGAACTTACCCGACTCCTCTGCGGCCGTTCGTGCAATAGATCTCATTCCATGAGCTACAAGCTCACCTCCGAAGCCCATACGGATTATGGCCGCATTAGCTGTTTGTTCATGCATATGGTTAAGAGGAGCCTTTATGCTTGGAAACACCCATCCACGATGCCCACTAATCCCTTTCATTGACTCCAGGACTCTCAAAGCTTCTTTGCTTAGTGGAACTTTGTGAGGCTTCTTCATTTTCATAAACTCAGCCGGGATGTTCCACATTGAATTATCGATATCTATATCAGCCCATCTTGTGCGAACAGCTTCACCAGGGCGAACCCATGTGAGAAGTTGCCACTCAATCAGTAGCCTTGTTTCTAAACGGATAGAAGCATTGATTAGAGCAACCAGGAAGCGGGGGAGTTCGGAAGGGGGTAATGCTGGCATATTCTGTTTTTTAGGCCTACTGAACCGTTGACCAAGGTTGTCAGCAGGATTGAATTCTATGAGTTCTTCTGTTGCTGCATAGCGGAAAATTTCATTTAATCGGGAAATGATTCGCCGTAAGGTTTCGAGGACTCCCCGTTGCTCAATAGGGTCAAGGTGTTGCTTTAAGAGTTTGGGTCGGATCTCATTGACAGGAACATTACCCAATCCTGGAAAGATATTTCTCTCCAGGCTTCGCCAGATATCTTCTGCATGGTCTTGTGAGATACCTGAGGTCTTTACCTTCTCATCTAACCATTTCCTTGCCACGGCTTGGAGAGTGTGTTCAGTAGCATTCTTTAAGGCATTAGCTTTATTGCTGTTATGGACTTGGGGATCAATGCCATTGGCAAGCAAGGAAAGGTATTCATCTCGTAAGGTTCTGGCTCTTGCCAGTGTAAGGTGAGGATAGGTCCCAAGGCTCATTTTGGTTCTTTTCTTACTCACTGGGACCGCATATCTGAAATACCAATTCTTCTTCCCTCCTTTTGTGAGAGGAGCGATTCGCAGGATCAAACCATCACCGTCAAACAAGTTGATTTCTTTATCGGCTGGCTTCGTGCTTTTGATTTCAGTGTCAGTGAGCTTCTTAGCGATTTTTGCCATTTTGGGACCCTCGATTTTTGGACCCTTCGTTGTGGGTCCCATTCAGGGTGCCATAAGTGATAGTTCTCAGCAATTCTCACTAGCCTACAATAGACGTAAAAAAGCCCGCAAGGCTGGTTCCATGCGGGCTTAGTAGACTTCATTGTACTTCAAACAATTAGAAAGTGGTGGAGCTGGCGGGAGTTGAACCCGCGTCCGAAATTCCTACATCCTCGGCACTACATGCTTAGTCAGTCTTTACATTCGCTTGCCAGCTGCGGACAGACACGCCACTAACAAACTAGCCTGATTAGATTTAACGCTTCAACCCCAGGCAGGGCATCCACGCGATCTCTTTTGGGTTTGACCTCTCTTTGATCCCCGTCTTAAGAGCGGAAGCTAGGGAGAGAGGGCTCAGAGCAGGTTATTAAGCTGCTAAAGCGTAGTTTTCGTCGTTTGCGACTATTTTTTGCGGCTTTTTACGAGGCCAACCGCCCCTCGGCATGCACCTTGGGTTTCGCAAATCCCGTCGAATCCAGAATCAGCCCCAATGTGTAGGTTAAGTATAACAGATTTGTGAATGTCGTTACCAGCCCCATCACGCAGGATTATTTCAGCAGGGTGGACGAAAAAGCAGCATCAACAAGGATATAGCGTAAGGGCCAGCGAGAGCTGGCCCTCGGGGAGGGGAAATTAACGTCCGGCGTGCTTCATAATACGCGCCTTATCCAGCGCCCATTCACGATCTTTCAGGTCGGTACGCTTGTCGTGCTGTTTCTTACCTTTGGCGACGCCGATTTTCACTTTGCACCAGGCGTTCTTCCAGTACAGCGACAGGGCGACGACGGTGTAACCTTCGCGGTTAATGCGGCCGTACAGCGTGTCGAGTTCGCGCTGGTTGAGCAGCAGCTTACGGGTGCGCGTCGGGTCGCAGACATAGTGGGTGGAAGCCACGGCCATGGGCGTAAAGTTGGCGCCGAACAGGAAGGCCTCGCCATCCTTCAGGATGACATAGCTATCGCCGATGTTGGCTTTGCCTGCACGCAGGGATTTGACCTCCCAGCCCTGCAGGGCGAGACCAGCCTCGTATTCATCTTCGATAAAGTATTCGTGACGGGCGCGTTTATTCAGCGCAATGGTGGCTGATCCAGGTTTGTGGGCTTTTTTCTTAGTCATAATGTCCTGAAGTCATCGTCTTATACACAGTTACCTCGATCGCATCCTGCGAGGTGTACTGCGCATCTTAGCACGAGTTGCGGCACAGCGTTTTTTTTAGCAGCAGATAAATGATATTATTTGCACTGTGTTTAAATGTGGAACCTGCTATGCCTCAGATTAGCCGTACTGCGCTGGTGCCTTTCAGCGCGGAACAGATGTATCAACTGGTAAACGATGTGAAGTCCTATCCTGATTTTCTGCCAGGCTGCACCGGTAGCCGCGTGCTGGAATTGGGGCCGACGCAAATGACGGCGGCGGTTGATGTGTCCAAAGCCGGCATCAGTAAGACCTTCACCACACGCAATACACTGACCAGCAACCAGAGCATTTTGATGAGCCTGGTGGATGGCCCGTTCAAGAAGCTGATTGGCGGCTGGAAGTTTATTCCGCTGAGCCCCGAGGCCTGCAAAATAGAATTCCATCTCGATTTCGAGTTTACCAATAAACTGATTGAGATGGCTTTTGGCCGGATCTTCAAAGAGCTGGCCGCTAACATGGTGCAGGCGTTCACTTCGCGCGCCAAAGAGGTTTACAGTGCCGGCTAATATTCGTGTTGAAGTCGCCTACGCGCTGCCTGAAAAGCAGTATCTGCAGCGGGTCACCCTGGACGAGGGGGCGACGGTCGAGCAGGCGATTATCGCCAGCGGTCTGCTGGCGCTGCGTGATGACATCGATCTGGCGAAAAACAAGGTGGGTATCTACAGTCGTCCGGTAAAGCTGCATGACGAAGTTCACGACGGCGACCGGGTCGAAATCTATCGACCGCTGATCGCAGACCCGAAAGAGCTGCGTCGCCAGCGGGCAGAGAAAAGCGCCGCAAAGTAACCTGCAGCAGACCGGCTATCAGCCATAAAAAAAGCGCTCACCGAGCGCTTTTTGCTTTTCCGGGCCTTACTGACTGGTCAGCGCAGGCTTGTTATCAATGTTAGTCAACACACCGCCGCTGTTGAAGGTCAGGGTCAGGGTCTGCTGAGTCACTTTCTGGTGGCCCGGCTCCTGACGGAAGACATAGAACCAGGTATTGGTGCCGAACGGATCCGTCATCATTGGCGTCCCCAGAGCATAAGCTACCTGCTGTTGCGTCATACCGACACGAATTTTTGCTACATCGTTTGGTGCCAGATAGTTACCCTGGTTGATGTCAGGACGGTAAACCACTCGTTCCAGAGTGGAACAGCCTGCGGTCAACATAAGAAGAACCGCTGCGGCAGCAGTCAGCGTTTTACAGCGCATAGTGATTTGATTCCTTTTTGGGCCCGAGCAGTACGTGGCTCATCTGTAATATGCCGATAATAATAGACCTTCGCGCCGTTGGAAACCTCCGGCTGCAGGTCAGCAGGCAATTTGCTGTTCACTATGACCCTGTGAAAATCAAAAAGTTTACGCCGCAAGCAACTCTTTCGCGTTCGCCAGGGTGTTGCGCGTGACTTCGCTGCCGCCCAGCAGACGGGCCAGCTCCTGCAAGCGAGCACGTTTATCCAGCGGCTGCATATGGGTTTCGGTCATCTCGCCATCGGTCTCTTTGCAGACAAAGAAATGATGGTGGCCGCAGCCTGCGACCTGCGGCAGGTGGGTCACGCACATCACCTGCGTGGACTCGCCCAGCTGGCGCAGCAGCTTGCCGACCACGGCGGCGGTCGGGCCGCTGATGCCGACGTCCACTTCGTCGAAGATGAGCGCCGGGGTTTCCATTTTACGCGCGGTGATCACCTGAATCGCCAGCGCAATGCGCGACAGTTCGCCGCCGGAGGCCACTTTGGCGATTGGCTGCAGCGGCTGACCGGGGTTAGTGGTGACGCGGAACTCAATATGGTCGGCGCCGTCGGCGGTGAGATGGCGTTCATCGAACGCGACCTCAATCGCGAAGACCCCGTGCGGCATCGAAAGTGAGTGCATACTTTCAGTGATAAGCTGGGTCAGCTCGTCGGCGCTGGCCTGGCGCAGGGCATGCAGCTGGCGTGCGGTCTCCAGCGCCAGCTGATGATGTTCGACCACCTGCTGGCTGAGGGATTCCAGCGAGCCGGCGCTGTCGTCCAGCAGGCGCTGCTCTTCCAGCATCGCCTGATAAACCGCCGGCAGCTCTTCCGGCATCACCTGATGTTTACGCGCCAGCGCGATTTGTCGGGAAATCCGTTGCTCAAGTTCAAACAGACGGTTCGGATCGAGATCCAGACGGTCATGGTAGTGGCGCAACTCGTCGCTGGCCTCGCTGAGCTGAATGGCCGCCTCTTCCAGCATATCCAGGACGCCGGAAAGCTTGCTGTCCATGCCCACCAGCTCGCTGACCAGCTGCTTCGCGGTATAAAGCTGGCTCTGCAGATTGGCCTCTTCGCCGTCCGCCAGTACCGTAAGGGCGTGCTGACAGGTGCTGAGCAGCTGGCCGCTGTTGGCCAGGCGCTTGTACTCTTCGTCAATCTGCTCGAATTCTCCCGGCAGCGGGTTAAATTCGTTCAGCTCTTTAAGCTGATACTGCAGCAGATCGGCGCGGGCGGCGCGCTCCTGGCTCTGCTGCTGATGCTGGGCCAACTCGCGGCAGCTCTGGTGCCACTGGCGATAGTGCTCGGCCATACACTGAGTAAGCGCATACTCACCGGTATAGCCGTCGAGCAGCGTTTTTTGGTGTTCGGGTTTGGTCAGCAGCTGGTGGGCATGCTGGCCGTGGATCTGGATCAGCAGCTGGCCCAGCTCGCGCAGCTGCGAGAGCGGGACGGCGGTGCCGTTGATGAAGCCGCGCGAGCGGCCGTCGGCGCTGATCACCCGGCGAAGCAAACACTCACGCCCGCTCTCCAGCTGATTCTCTTCCAGCCAGCGCTGGGCAGCCGGGGTATCTTTCAGCGCGAAGCGCGCGCACAGGTCGGCACGGGTGGCGCCGCGACGCACCATGTCGGCTTCCGCTCTGCCGCCGAGGCATAGCCCCAGCGCGTCGATGGCAATGGATTTCCCGGCGCCGGTTTCCCCGGTGATGGCGGTCATGCCGCTGTGGAAATCAATTTCCAGTTCACGAACGATAGCAAAATTACTGATGGTGAGTTGCGCCAACATAGCTGCCTTCCTGTATGAAAAACCAATACTGTGTTTTCGTACAGTATAGACTGGTTTTTTATCCAGTAAAGAGGCAGCCGTGAAAATCAGAACAATTTTTTCGACCAGCCGAGCTTGGTGCTTAATGTATTGAAATAGCTGTAATCTTTAGGGTGAATCAGATTGAGGTGATAATCACAGCGGCGAATGAGGACATCTTCGCCATCCTGGATCGGCAGGGCAATCTGGCTGTCGCAGCTGATCTCCAGATCGCTGCAGCGGTGAGAGAAGCGCAGGCGGATGCTGCTGTCGCCGTTGATCACCAGCGGTCGCGCTGAAAGGGTGTGCGGGAACATCGGCACCAGGGTGATGGCGTCCAGCGACGGCGTAAGGATTGGGCCGCCAGCCGACAGCGAGTAGGCGGTGGAGCCGGTCGGAGTGGAGATAATCAGGCCATCGGATCGCTGAGAGAACGCAAAGACTTCGTCGATATAGACTTCGAACTCAATCATATGCGCCACTTTGCCGGGGTGCAGCACCACTTCGTTGATGGCGGTGCTGATACGTTTCTGGCAATCCTGCTGACACACCTGGGCCTCCAGCAGAAAGCGTTTCTCGGCGATGTAGTGGCCTTCCAGCACGTCGGCGAGCTGCTGCAGGGCGTTGTCCGGGTCAAGGTCGGTGAGAAAGCCGAGGTTGCCGCGGTTAATGCCGATAACGTTAATGTCGTAACGGGCCAGGGTCCGCGCCGCGCCGAGCATATTGCCGTCGCCGCCCACCACCACCGCGAGGTCGGCCTGTTGGCCAATCTCCGCCAGCGTGCCGGTTTTCACGTTGCTGAGCTGAAGTTCATGGGCGATCTGCTGTTCAACCAGCACTTCATACCCTTTGCTGCACAGCCAGCGCCAGAGCATTTCATGTGTGGTCAGGGCGGTGGGGTGACGAGGATGTCCCACAATGCCGATACACTTGAAATGGTTCTTCATGATCTGGATGTCCTTGCGTTAAATGAAATAGTGACAATCTGTCCGCTTCCCTTGAAACCCGGAAACTGATCCCCATAATAAGCGAAGTTAGCGAGATGAATGCGAAAAAAACGCGGAGAAATTCATGAGTAGTAAAGAACAGAAAACGCCTGAGGGGCAAGCCCCGGAAGAAATTATCACGGAGCAGCACGACGACGTTGAGGCGGTAGAGCCTGAAGTTTCGGCTGAGCAGGTGGATCCGCGCGATGAAAAAATTGCGAATCTGGAAGCCCAGCTGGCTGAAGCGCAGAAACGTGAACGTGAAGTGATGCTGCGTGCCAAAGCCGACGAAGATAACCTGCGTCGTCGTACCGAGCAGGATATCGAGAAAGCGCACAAATTCGCGCTGGAAAAATTCGTCAATGAACTGCTGCCGGTAATCGACAGCCTGGACCGCGCGCTGGAAGTGGCTGACAAGGCTAACCCGGAGCTGGCGCCGATGGTGGAGGGGATCGAACTGACCCTGAAATCTATGCTGGACGTAGTGCGTAAGTTCGGCGTGGAAGTGATCGCCGACACCAACGTTCCGCTGGATCCGAACGTCCACCAGGCCATTGCGATGGTCGAGTCTGAAGATGTGGCGGCGGGCAACGTGCTGTCCGTGATGCAGAAAGGTTATACCCTGAACGGCCGTACTATTCGCGCCGCGATGGTGACGGTAGCGAAAGCGAAATAACGCTTGCTGCCTTGCTCAACGGCTGCCTGCGGGCGGCCGTTTTTTGTGTCATCGCTGCCGGCGCGAGATAAAAAAACGGCGGGCCGCAGCCCACCGTGATATTAATTCCTTCGCTAGCGCTACTCCGCGACGCTCTCGCGTAATGATTTCACCGGCATCACTTTCACCTGTTTGATCATGTTGTCCTGCACGTCGAGGATATCTATATCGTACTGCTCAATGCGCACGCGGGTGCCCGGGACCGGGATCTCTTCCAGCGCTTCGAGGATAATACCGTTGACGGTTCGCGCTTCATCTTCCGGCAGGTGCCAGTTAAACGCTTTGTTGATTTCGCGAACGTTGGCGCTGCCGTCGATAATCACCGTGCCGTCGTTAAGCGGGGTCACTTCCTCCGCCAGGGTGGGTGACATGGAGGTGGTGAAGTCGCCGACAATCTCTTCAAGAATATCTTCGACGGTGACCAGCCCCTGAATATCGCCGTATTCATCGACCACCAGACCGACTTTCTTTTTATTGCGCTGAAATTTCACCAGCTGGGTGCTGAGCGGCGTGCCTTCCGGCACAAAGTAGATCTCATCTGCCGCCCGCAGCATGATCTCTTTTGTGAACTCTTTCTTCTCCGTCATCAGACGGTAGGCTTCGCGAACGCGCAGCATGCTGATGGCATCGTCCAGCGAATCGCGGTAGAGCACGATGCGGCCATGCGGGGAGTGGGTCAGCTGGCGGACGATAGATTTCCAGTCATCATTGATATCGATGCCGACAATCTCATTGCGCGGCACCATGATGTCGTTAACGCTGACCTTCTCCAGGTCCAGCACCGACAGCAGCATATCCTGATTGCGTCGTGAGATTTGTGAACGGGATTCATTCACAATCGTGCGCAGTTCATCTTTGCTCAGGGCGCTGCTGATGACGGTATCGGTGCGGATGCCCATCATGCGCATCAATATGCGGGTGATGGTATTCAGCAGCCACACCAGCGGCATCATCAGCACCTGCAGGGGCGCCAACAGGAAGCTGCTGGGGTAGGCAACCTTTTCCGGATAGAGGGCGGCGATGGTCTTCGGCAGCACTTCGGCAAATACCAGCACCACAAAGGTAAGTACGCCGGTGGCGATCGCGACGCCGGCGTCGCCGTACAGGCGCATGCCGACGATGGTGCCCAGCGCCGAGGCGAGAATGTTGACAAGGTTATTGCCGATCAGCACAAGGCTAATCAGGCGGTCCGGCTTGCGCAGCAGCTTCTCCACGCGCTTGGCGGGGCGGTTGCCTTGTTTCGCCATGTGGCGTAACCGGTAGCGGTTCAGCGTCATCATGCCGGTTTCGGAACCGGAGAAATAGGCAGAGATAATCACCATGACGATCAGCGTTATGATCAGCGTGGTGGTGGAGATATGTTCCACGTAGGATTCCTTAAAAGACTTAGCTCACGAACTGCTGCAGCACGCGGCTACCAAAATAGGCCAGCGTCAGCAGACCGGCGCCAGCGACGCTGAACCAGACCACACGACGTCCGCGCCACCCTTCATGATAGTGCCCCCACAGCAGGACGATATAGACGAACCACGCAATAATCGACAGCACCGCTTTATCGATATTTTCGCTGCTGAACAGATTGTGCATGTAGAACAGGCCGCTGCACAGCGTCAGGGTCAGCAGCACCACGCCGACCTGGGTGATGTGGAACATTTTGCGCTCAATGCTCATCAGCGGCGGCATTTCGCTGCTGAAGGCCAGCTTTTTATTCTTGAGCTGGTAGTCGATCCACGCCAGCTGCAACGCATACAGCGCGGCAATGATCAGCGTGGCGTACGAGAAGAGCGACAGGCCGATATGCACCAGCATCCCCGGGGTGGTTTCCAGGTGGGTGATATATTCGTTAGGCACGAATGTGGCGAAGGCCAGGTTGATCAGCGCGAAGGCATAGACGATAGGCAGCAGCAGCCAGCCGCGATTGCGCGAGGCCACGATAGTCATCACCGTACAGATCATCAGGCTGACCAGCGACCCGACGTTCAGTAAGCTGAGATTTTGCCCGCTCTCGCCGCCGGGGAATATCCGTGCTTCCAGCGCAAAAGCATGGCAGATTAAGGCGATAGTCGCAGATAAAATCGCCATTCGCCGCCAGCTGCTGTTTTTTTGCAGCAAGCCGGGGATAATCAGCGCGAGGCTGACGGAGTAGGCGACAAGGGCGAGTAGAGCAAAAACAGGCATAGGTGTCGGCTGTTGGCTAAATAAGAAAGAGAAGCAGTATAACGTTAGCAGGCCTCTGCTCCAACCGTTGCAGCACATTCAGATTGATGTCGTGTTATACTCCGCCACATTCGTTTTGTGTGTCGCTGCGGCGACCGACCGTTTCCACCTCAGGCGAGAGACAATGTTTGATAATTTAACCGATCGTTTGTCGCGTACGCTGCGCAACATTAGCGGCCGCGGACGCCTTACAGAAGACAATATTAAAGACACCCTGCGCGAAGTGCGCATGGCGCTGCTGGAAGCGGACGTTGCGCTTCCGGTGGTCCGTGATTTCATCAGCCGCGTCAAAGAGAGCGCGGTCGGCCATGAAGTCAATAAAAGCCTGACCCCGGGTCAGGAGTTCGTCAAAATCGTCCGCAACGAGCTGGTGGCGGCGATGGGCGAAGAGAACCAGACGCTCGACCTGGCCGCGCAGCCGCCGGCCGTGGTGCTGATGGCTGGCCTGCAAGGTGCTGGTAAAACCACCAGCGTCGGTAAGCTGGGGAAATTCCTGCGCGAGAAGCACAAGAAGAAAGTGCTGGTCGTTTCCGCGGACGTTTACCGCCCGGCGGCGATCAAACAGCTGGAAACCCTGGCCGAGCAGGTCGGCGTCGATTTCTTCCCGTCTGATGTCGGGCAGAAGCCGGTTGATATCGTCAACGCGGCGCTGAAAGAAGCGAAACTCAAATTCTACGACGTGCTGCTGGTGGATACCGCCGGTCGTCTGCACGTTGACGAAGCGATGATGGACGAAATCAAGCACGTCCACGCCGCCATTAACCCGGTTGAAACCCTGTTCGTCGTCGATGCGATGACCGGTCAGGATGCGGCGAATACCGCGAAGGCCTTTAACGAAGCGCTGCCGCTGACCGGCGTGGTGCTGACCAAAGTGGACGGCGACGCCCGCGGCGGCGCGGCGCTGTCGATTCGCCATATTACCGGCAAGCCGATTAAATTCCTCGGCGTCGGCGAGAAAACCGAAGCGCTGGAGCCGTTCCATCCGGACCGCGTCGCTTCCCGTATCCTCGGCATGGGCGACGTGCTGTCGCTGATCGAAGATATCGAGAGCAAGGTTGACCGCGCGCAGGCCGAGAAGCTGGCCTCCAAGCTGAAGAAAGGCGACGGTTTCGACCTCACCGACTTCCTTGAGCAGCTGCGCCAGATGAAAAACATGGGCGGCATGGCCAGCCTGATGGGCAAGCTGCCGGGCATGGGGCAGATCCCGGACAACGTGAAAGCGCAGATGGACGACAAAGTGCTGGTGCGTATGGAAGCGATCATCAACTCGATGACCCTGAAAGAGCGCGCTAAGCCGGAAATCATCAAAGGTTCGCGTAAGCGCCGTATCGCCGCCGGCTGCGGCATGCAGGTGCAGGATGTGAACCGTCTGCTCAAGCAGTTCGACGACATGCAGCGCATGATGAAGAAGATGAAGTCGAAAGGCGGCATGATGAAGATGATGCGCGGGATGAAAGGGATGATGCCGCCAGGCTTCCCGGGTCGTTAAAAACAAGGGCATAAGGCTATCTTGTTTGCCATTTTAGCGCCGGGGTGTGCTCGCCATCTTCACGTACTACCTGTACGTTCCAGTGGTTGCGCACACGCTGGTACTAAACTGGCTGCACCGCCGACGGCCTTTTACAGCAGACTTATCAACTGCTGATTGCATTTTCCCCAGAAATCAGTAAAATTTTCGGGCTTTTAATATGACACCGGGCTCCGTTCCTCGATGGGGCCCGGTTGTTTTATTCACACAAGAGGATGTTATGGTAACTATTCGTTTAGCACGTCACGGCGCTAAAAAGCGTCCGTTCTACCAGGTTGTTGTCACCGACAGCCGTAATGCACGCAACGGTCGCTTCATCGAGCGCGTTGGTTTCTTCAACCCGATCGCTAACGGTGCGGAAGAAGAAACTCGCCTGGATCTGGATCGTATCGCTCACTGGGTTGGCCAGGGCGCTACTGTTTCCGATCGCGTTGCCGCGCTGATCAAAGCCGCTAACAAAGCAGCTTAATCTGTCACGGTGGTCATGATGAGCAAGCAACACACCGCGCAAGCACCTGTTGATCCGATCGTATTGGGGAAAATGGGTTCTTCCTACGGTATCCGTGGTTGGCTCAGAGTGTTTTCCTCCACCGAAGACGCCGAAAGCATTTTTGACTATCAGCCCTGGTTAATCCAGAAGGCGGGTCAGTGGCAGGTCGTTGAGCTGGAAAGCTGGCGCCACCACAATCAGGACATCATCATCAAGCTGAAAGGCGTTGACGATCGTGATGCCGCGAATCTACTGACTAATTGCGAAATTATCGTGGATTCATCGCAGTTGCCGGAGCTGGAAGAGGGTGACTACTACTGGAAAGACCTGATGGGCTGCCAGGTAGTTACGACGGAAGGCTATAGCCTCGGTAAAGTCATCGATATGATGGAAACCGGGTCGAATGACGTGCTCGTCATCAAGGCAAACCTGAAAGATGCATTTGGTATCAAGGAGCGGTTGGTTCCGTTCCTCGATGGGCAGGTTATCAAGAAAGTCGATCTCACTACGCGTACTATCGAAGTAGATTGGGATCCTGGTTTTTAAATTCTCCGGATAAACGGTAAAAGACGGCGCTATGTGGATTGGCATAATTAGCCTGTTTCCTGAAATGTTCCGCGCAATTACCGATTACGGGGTAACTGGCCGGGCAGTAAAAAATGGCCTGCTGAGCATCGAAAGCTGGAGTCCTCGCGACTTCACGCATGACCGGCACCGTACCGTGGACGATCGTCCTTACGGCGGCGGACCGGGGATGCTAATGATGGTGCAACCCTTACGGGATGCCATTCATGCAGCAAAAGCCGCGGCAGGTGAAGGCGCGAAGGTGATTTATCTGTCACCTCAGGGACGCAAGCTTGATCAAGCGGGCGTCAGCGAACTGGCAACGAATCAGAAACTGATTCTGGTGTGCGGTCGCTACGAAGGGATAGACGAGCGCGTAATCCAAACCGAAATTGACGAAGAATGGTCAATCGGCGATTACGTTCTCAGCGGTGGTGAGTTACCGGCAATGACGCTGATTGACTCCGTTTCCCGGTTCATTCCGGGAGTACTGGGCCATGAAGCATCGGCAACGGAAGATTCCTTTGCTGATGGGTTGCTGGATTGCCCCCACTATACCCGTCCTGAAGTGTTAGAGGAGATGGAAGTACCGCCAGTATTGCTGTCGGGAAACCATGCTGAGATACGTCGCTGGCGTCTGAAGCAGTCGCTGGGCCGCACCTGGCTTAGAAGACCTGAACTTCTGGAAAACCTGGCTCTGACTGAAGAGCAAGCAAAGCTGCTGGCGGAGTTCAAAACTGAACACGCGCAACAGCAGCATAAACATGATGGGCAGGCGTGAGCCCCCAATATCAGTTTACCCAGGATAAGAGATTAAATTATGAGCAACATTATTAAGCAACTTGAACAAGAACAGATGAAGCAGGACGTACCTTCCTTCCGTCCGGGTGATACCGTGGAAGTGAAAGTATGGGTTGTTGAAGGTTCCAAAAAACGTCTGCAGGCATTCGAGGGCGTGGTTATCGCTATTCGTAACCGCGGTCTGCACTCTGCATTCACTGTTCGCAAAATTTCCAACGGCGAAGGCGTTGAGCGTGTCTTCCAGACTCACTCTCCGGTAGTTGACAGCATTGCTGTTAAACGTCGTGGTGCTGTACGTAAAGCTAAACTGTACTACCTGCGTGAGCGCACTGGTAAGTCTGCTCGTATCAAAGAGCGTCTTAACTAATAAACGCATCACGTTACATCCAAAGCGTGTTATAAAACAAGGGGTTAGCGTAATGCTGGCCCCTTCTTTATTGATGTTGTCCACGGAGTGTCCACGTAGAATTGCTGAATGCCCACAATGACCACTTTGCACAGGTAATAAAAAACCTGCCGGAGCAGGTTAGAGCCATAGTTGATGTTGCTGATATTTTGAGGGGTGGGGCGGAGCCGGGTCTATTTCTCCAGGCTTAACGATAAAGCGAGCTAAAGTTTCATGAGTAACAAATGTGCAACCACAATTTATGTTTTGGCACTGATGATAGCGCTCTTTTGTTTCCGTGCTCAGGTATCGGCTGGACCGAGCGTGTGCGGCATCCTGGCATAGCGGACAATGCATCATGATTTTTAATCCCCCTAACTCGCAGTCATTGAGGTGGATAATAGCCCTGAAACTTACATTTGCAAGTTAATGTTTGCATTTTCATATTTCCTTCACCTCATACTCTACATCCGACAATCTCACCTCAAGCTCTAGGCTCGTCGTAAAGCCGCCATTGCTCAGAGAGTGCATAACCTTCGTGATTGTCCATGATTGCTCGTCTATGACGCGCTTAAAGCCTGAAACCTGCACGGGTGTCTCCGGGTAGAGGTCGGCGCGCCCTGTCGCAAGCCTGATAGAAAACTCAGCAACCCCACGTTGCAGTTTGTCCCATTTCGCCTGGGCGGCTCGCATGGCCTGCGCTTTGGTTGAAAAAATAGTCGTTAGGGCAAACACGTTGTCATCCTCACCGACCATGTATTCACCCTCCCTGGCTTCCGGCGTCTTCACCGTTTTTTTCTTCGTTACCGGCTTGGCTTTGGGGTGCTGTAGCGCGCGAAAATGCTGCTCTTTGGGTTTGCGTTTTAATGCAACCTTTTGTTTTTGTGGCTTCGGGTCTTTGGTGTGCAACCATTTTGCCGTAACGCCGGTATATGCCCCACGGTCAGCAATGGAAAACTGATGGCGGTCGCCATCGCTGCGGGTGATCGTGACCTGCGGAATGGCTTTTCCGCTGGCTGTAACCCCACGACCGGCTTTGAGGAAAAGTAACTTTCCCGCTTTTACCGAAACCTCACCGCCGTTTCGCTCGGCGAGCCGTGTCAAAAATTTGGCATCCGATTCCTGTGACTGGTCGATATGCGGAATTTTTATTCCGGCCAGCTCCGGTATAACGCTCGACGTCAGTTTGTTACGTGTCGCTATCGCTGCCACGATCTCGCCGAGCGTCTTGTCATGCCAGGACTCTTCCCTACGTGAGTTAAGCGTCCCCCGAAAATCGGCGCTACGGGCGCGGATTGTCACCGTATCTGGCGCGCCATGATGTTCAACCTCATCGACGGTAAAACTTCCCTTACCAATCAACGCAAAGCCTTTCCACCCGAGGTAAAGCGTCAGTACCGCACCGCGTAACGGCAGCTCGACCAGCCCGTCAGCATCATCAAGCTCGATGTCGAGCTGGTCGGCTTCGAATCCGCGATTGTCTGTCATGGTCAGACTCATCAACCGGTTACTGATGTTGCCGGTAATATCTTTGCTGTCGAGCATCAGCATAAAATCGGGCGTCAGTACGCCACCCGCATTCAGATTCAGCATATCCAGCATCAGCTAATCCCCACCATGCCGGCCACTGACGAGGCCATATTTCCCGCCTTGCCAATCAGTGATTTTGCCTGTTCGCCGATATCGCCATACAGCGCCGCAAGGGATTCATCCACGCGGGTGAGCGTCAGCGTAAAATCAATTTTGCGCGCCGTTCCGTCAGCAAAAAACAGGCTTCCTGTTTCGCTGATATTATTGATGACGTACATACCGTAAATCGTGCCAGTGCCATCCAGTAACGGCCAGGCTCGCCCCTCGTCAGCCATTAAACGAATGGCCGTCATCGTCAACTTTCCGCCAGTGAGCTCCGGGTACAACACACCGGCCAGGGTAATTTTTTCATCCCCCGGCCCCAGATACTGGAAAGAATCCCGCTTACCTACGCGGGAGTTTGATGGCCACCGATATTCGGCGTCGCGTTGCATCGTCTGGTGTGGCAATGTCTGGCGCATAAAAACAAACATACCGAGTGCGAGCATCATTTTTCGTCACCTCCTATCCGTCGTGGTTCATGCTGGCACGCTGGCGGGCGCGTTTTTCACGCTCAAATTTTTCGAGCGCATCCTGTAACTGGCGATCGAGCTGCGTGCCGTTACCGCCACCATCAACGGAAATGTGATATTCGCTTTTACTCTGGTCGATGTAAGAACGCCCGGCGGGTGCAGTGACGGGTTGATATACCTGATAGCCGCTATAAGTACTGGTAGCTGGGATATAAGAGTTACCCTGCGTGGCTGCATTTGCTTTTGCGGCAGTCTGGTCAAGCGTGCTGGACTCTTTATTAATAATGCCGAGTTTCTCAAGCACCCAATCAATACCGCTGCGCAGCTTATTAAATGCCGTCAGCGGCAGCGTTAAGGCATCCGCCAGCCGTTGACCAAACAACACACCGGCATCACGAAAACTGTTTAAGGTTTCCTGCGATGATTTGACCGGCGCAATCAGGTTGTTAAACCAGTCCCATGCGGCCTTCAGTTTTCCGCCCAGCCAGTCAAACATCGGTTTAAGCGGCGCAAACAGTTCAGCTACTGGCGCAAATGCGGCCCGCATCCCTTCAATCACTCCGCCGAAAAATGCGCTGATGGGCTCCCAATATTTACGGATAAGCAATGCCCCGGCGACAATCGCAGCCACAACAGCGACAACCGGCCAGGAAATCGCACCAATAGCGGTAATGATGCCTCCGGCCACCGTTGTAAATACGGTACCGAGCGCCGTCGCAGCGGCGATGATGGCATTAACTCCCGTTATAACCGGCCAGGCAATCAGCCCAATGGCCCCAATCATACCCACCACGCCAAGCGCCACGGCGGTAATCACCCCAAGCGTCTGCGCGAGCTCTTTATTTCGCTGGATCCACTTATCAAGTTTGAGCACGTAGCCGGTCGCAGTCTGTACCAGTTTGCGTAATGAGGATTCCTGCTGGTCAAACAGGTCGGTGCCAACAGCCTCATACGCAGACTGAAACTCTTTGAAGTCGCCGCCGAGGTTATCCTGCATGACTTTAACCAGCTCCTCGGTCTTGCCGTCCGAGGCTTTAAATGCCGCTGTCAGTTTATCGAGTTTCCCGCTGGCCGCAGCGTCTAACAGGGCATTAGACGATTTCAGCGCTTCCTCGCCGAATATCGTTTTCAGGTATTCGCCTGTCTGACTTGTTCCGAGCTTATTCTTTTTAAAACTGGCCTGGATTTCTTTCAGAATGGTAAATATGGGCCGCATGTTGCCCTTGCTGTCTGCCGTCTTAACCCCCAGCTCTTTTAATGCCGTCCATGCCTTACCTGTTGGGGCCTGTAACCGGCTGACGACAGCGCTGCTCCCGGTACCGGCCATCGATCCCGTGATATTGTTATCATGAAGCACACCCGTCATGGCGGCGGCTTCTTCGAGGCTTACTCCCGCAGCTTTTGCCACAGGGGCCAGATATGTTAAGGCGTCGCTTAACCCCTGAAAATCGGCCGCTGATTTATTCATCGTTGCCGAAAGCACATCGCCGATATGGGCTACCCGGTCATTTGAAAGCTGGAAAGCGTTTTTGGTACCGAGTAAAAGCTGCGCGTTCTCTTCCATCGTCCGCCGGTTAGCAAGCGCCATATTAAGCGTGACGGGGGTCGCCGCCTGGATTGCTGCCGCATCTCCTCCTGCTTTAGCGATAATAATCTGAGCACCTGCCGCATCATCGGCAGAGGCGGCTGTATTGTCGCCCAGTAGTCGGGCCTGCTTACGCAAAGCCGTCATTTCTGCGGAGTCTTTCGCCACGCCGAGTACAGCCTGTAACTCGGAGTTTTTCTGCGCAAAATCATAACCCGGTTTCATCAGTGCAACACCGGCCAGCGTGCCGGTCGTCGCCATACCGACACCGGCGGCACCCATTGCGGCCGCATTTCCTGCCAGCTCCTTACCGGCCTGATATCGCTGCTTAACCGCATTGAGCTTTGCCTGTTGCGCGCTGACCCGCGCCAGCGCTTCACGCTGACGATTGAGCTGTGCTGTCGTTTCGCTGATGTTGGTTTTTAACCGGCGTTCATCCGCGGCCAGGGTACGGGTATTAATTCCCGCCTGGCCGAGCTCCTGCCGCTGGCGCTGTACAGCCTGCCGTAAGCTGTTGTGTTTAAGCTGTAGCGCGGCGGCGCTTTTTCGTGCCGCGTCCATTGCCTGTGCCTGTGCGCGGGTAGGCTGCTCCGTATTTTTGAACTGGATCGCCATCGCGGCGGCTTCCTGTTTAGCTTTCTTCAGCTCCTGACCGGTAACGGCGAGCTGCGCGCTGGTTTTGCGAAACCCGTCAATGCGGGACGCCTGGCCATTCAGTTCACGCAGCGATTTTTGAGTGTCCCGGATATCACCAGACAGCGTTTTGCTCGCTGTCTGGATGGATTTAAACGGGCGGGTCGCCTGGTCAACAGCCTTGAGTAAAACCTGCAATTTAACGTCGTTACTCATTCGTGTTTCCGCTTCGCTGTAGCGCCTTTTCGCGCCAGGTGGTGAGCTCGGTCAGGCTCATGGGATATAACTCTGATGGCGGCCAGTGAAAAATCACCGCGATATCCGCCATCAGGTCATCGACCGACATGTCTTTCGGGAAATTTAATCCGCCAAATTCGGCGACAAAAAACCGATCACCTTTGTTGCCAGCGCCATCAAATCGGGTAAATCCATCATGACGACATCCGACTCGGTAAGAGACGGGCTGGTCATACGCGGCAGCACTTTAATCAGGGCATCCACTTCAGAGCGCGCAACGTCGGCCAGGCTGACACCGCGCAGGGTTCCGGCGTTGGGCTTCATCAGGGTGATTTTTTCGATGACCTGCTCTCCGCGTTTGATGGGGTTTTCCAGGGTGACTATGTTTTCTTTGCTCATGAGTTTCTCACTATTTACGGATTCGGGGTTAACCGGCCAGACATGCTGGCCGGGGAAAAATTACAGGCCGATATTGCGGCGGTGCTGGTCGAGCCGGTCGACGCCGTTCACCTTCTCAATCATGTTGAGGACGTCGATTTCTACCAGCTCTTTACCGTTCATGGTCAGCTTGTAGTACGTGCAGACCAGCGATAATTTGCTGCTGGTATCCTCGCCCTGTTTGCTCTCGCCGTTATCGACTTCCTTCACCTTGAAACGGGTCTCAACTTCCACCGCCACGGTTTCGCCGGTATCGTCCCGCTGGTAAGAGCCTGCATAGCGCAGTAGCGTCCCGGTACCGACGGCACCATAAAGCGACCAGATCGCGTCATCAGGGAAACCGCCGAGGGAAATCTCCATCGCCAGCGCGTCATCGTCGAGGCCGAAATCGACAGGGGCCGAGCCTGACATTCCGCCGCCCCGGTAGTTTTCCAGCTTACGGGTCAGCTTTGGCAGGGTGACGGACTCGATAACGCCGAGATAGCTGACGCCATCCAGAAACGTATTCAGGTATTTGAGCTTGCGCGGCATTGCCATTGGTCAGGGCTCCTTAATTGCTGTTAACCGATGACACCAGATTCGCCAGGTATTTATCGGTAATGCGCTGGCGTAGCGTCAGGTTTTCGAGAGGGGGAACCGGCGTATAGTCGTAATCGATATACAGTTTCCCGGCTTTGAGGGTCGCCGCGTCGTTGGCCGATTCATCAAACCAGCAGGTCGCATCGACGATATAGCCTGCCGTTTTCATCTCGCGGAATTTCGCATTGATACCCGCAACGATGTCCTTAATCAGCGTGGCAGTGATCGGCTTGTCGACCGCCCACATGTGACCAGCGGCCATTGTGTCAGCGATAACCTGCGCGGTGCGGGTGTAGTTCTCAAACAAGAACAGCGGGTCATCGGAGCAGCAGCGGTTGCCCCAGAAGCTGAAACCGTCTTTACGAATGAGCGTGGTGACGCCAGCCTCGTTAAGCAAGTCGGCATCGGTGCCGGATTCCTGCAAATCCCAGAAGACCGACGCACTGATGCCGGTGACGCCATTCACACCAACGTTTGACAGGGTTTTATGCCAGCCGGTGTCCTGGTCGATTTTGGCGCGCAGGCCCAGCGCGCGGGCGGTTGCCCAGGCGGTTTCGGTCGCGTTCGCCGTGGTGTCCCATGCCAGAAAATCCGGCCAGATAACCATCAGCTCACGCTGGCTGAAATTCTCGCGATAGAGCATCGCCTCGGAAATGTTCTGGCAATCCCAGGCGCTGATATAACCAAAGGCGCGCAGCTTCTGGCAAATCGGCGCGAGCGCGGTCGCAACCTCAAGGGAATCGAGACCCGGCACGCCAAGGATGCGCGGTTTAACGCCGGTGACAGCCTCCGCTGTGAGCAGCGCTTTCAGCCCGGTGTAATTGCCGCTTTCGTCAGTGCCGCCGATGATATTAGAGATAGTCTGCGCTTCGGCATCGTCGCCGGTACCTTCGGCGACGCGCACGACGACAATGACCGGTTTCGACTGGTCGGCGATTGCCTGGAGGGATGCGGCCAGGGTGCCTTTTGTACCCGCTTTCGCAATGGCGCTTTGCACGCTGGTAATCAGTACCGGCTTATTGAGTGGGAAGGTGGCGGCATCGGCATCGCTGGCCGTACAGACCATGCCGATAATCGCCGTTGATACGGTGGAAATGACGCGGGTGCCGTCGTTAATCTCGACAACCTGGACGCCGTGATGAAAATCGCTCATCCGTTTAACTCCGTGGTTAAGGGTGAGCATTATTTTCAATCGTGGGGGAAGGGGTGACGAGTCATCCCCGCTGTAACAGGGACGGTACAACAGGAATGACCGTCACAGGGTCAGGCGACGCGGCTCCAGCACATCAGCAAGGTGTGCGCTTCCACCACGCTGAATGATTGACCGGTGCCGAGGTTGGCGGTTTTTCCGCTTGTCGTATGTTTATGCGGCGGTACTGTGACTTCATGGTCGTGCTCTCCGGCATCATCTGTCACGCCCAGCTCTTTAGGGTTAAAGAGCTGACGCACATCGCCGCCGATTTCCCAGGGGTCATCTTTACCGGCCACCCCACCATGATTGTGAACACCGCCGCGCGTGGTCGTCAGTTTCTGCTCTGCCTGTTCGCTGGTTTCGCCACTCACATCAATCTGAACGGCGGGCAGGTTAGCCTGCTGGAGTGTGACAGTATCGCTGCCGCCTGTATTCCCTACGTTTGAGCCGTCTGCTTTTGCCACCCGGATCGTTTTATTTTCACCGGTGTATACCCATTTCGACCACGGCCAGCGCTCATTGGGGTTGAGGTTCTGGTTAAAAAATCTGACGGTTCCTGGCGGGTTATCTTCCTCCCAGGCTTCCGCTTTTGCGTCCGCTATCGCCACCGCGATGACTTCCCTCAGGTCTTTGTCCAGAATGCTAATTTCTGAGTCGGTATAGTCCTTTGCCTCGTCTTTCGCCTTTCTGACTTCACCTTCAGTTGCCAAGATAACGGACGGATCGGCCTTAAGCTCCACCTGCGCGGTGTTGCTCACCGCTATCCAAAGGTTGATTGCATGCAGCCTTCCTGAACCTTCGGAAAGCTTCGGCTTATAAGACGGCGGCAGGCTGGCAACAGCCAGGCACTTTCCCGCTCCGTCATAAAGCGCCGCCTCCCGGATCCAGAATCCACCCACCTGTGGCAGCATTATCATTTCGGTGCGGATGATGTTTGCCGCGTCATCGGCGATAACAACGCGATTTAATGGCGCGCGGTAAACCTCATTTACAAGCCGCGTCTGTCCGGCTGACGGCGCTGGCACTTTCCCGCCCCCGTCACCTACCGCCATTTCGGCGAAATCCACGGACGCACCTGATAATGCAGCCTGGGCTATTCTTTGTGAACCATATTCCGTCAGGAGTGTTAAATATGCCTGCTCTGACATAGCCCCTCCTTATCTGCATGAAAATATAATTTATTATTTCCATCGAACTTATGCAGGCCATTCTTAATATAAGTGGTCATGGTATTTATTCCACAATATTTAATATTACGACGTGCAACAGCCAAATTTACTCAACCTGCAGGCTTCCTGAAACCTGATACCAGACAATGTGGTTGGTTAATGCATGAAGCCTGGACATCAGGTCGTCCGTTGATTCAGACAGAAGAACCGCCTGGCTAAATCCCGCCACCGCTGCTTCCATGTCCTCTTTAGATAAAACGTTGCCATCTACGGACTGTACAGAAAATGTTTTATCATCGAATATCTCAATGAAGTAGAGATCGTCAAAATCGCTTCTGACTTCAAGAATTAAATTAGCGGCGTTAATTCGTAAGCTCATATTTTTACCCCATTATGCTGAATAGTAGCACGGGCGAACGGTGCCGCCCTCCGCCATGTATGACGCCAGGTCAGAAATATACTGGCTGGAAAACACAGCATTTAAAGACGCGTAGCCCCCGTGACCAGGGCTACCTGACCGGAACCACCTCATGTCGGCGCCGGCCGTCTTCTTGACAGAGAATCCGCCTCGCGGTGAGCATGTTTCGCTGATTGTGCATATCCCTAATGCTCGCATGATGTTGATTGCAGACTGCTGCACTTTGTTAGCGCCTGTCAGCGTCGGGATGTTTGCCTGCAGGTTATAAATACCGTAATCGAGTGTTTCCCCGACGGCCGATATTTTTACTGAGGCCGCTGTAGTGGCCACATAGTCTGTATTAATTGTCCCTGTGCCGGAGGGTGCTACCAGCGCCCCGGTCTGTCCGTTTATCGCCTTCCAGTTCGGGGAGGTCAGGGAAAGGTCATAACCAGTTTGCGCAGCGTCGTTGTTAGCAACAACCTGAATTTCGCCGTCTACAAATCGCACACCGTCACAAATCTGAAATCGGTTGCCGACCAAATCGGACACGTTATTGTATTCACGATTTAGCCTGAACTGTACTGGTCCAGACCCGCTATAAATCAGATTCGACTGACCGGGTATAACCGCCCCTTTCAGAGATGAATCACTGATTGATCCTCCCTGATTGTTATTACCCAACGTCTGAACGCCCAGATTATCGTATGCAGCCAGAAGCCCCCATTCTGGTAGCGTCATGAGGTGCCAGTTTTTCCCCGCCGCATTAACCGCTTTACGCATTGCCGCATACGTTAACCCGGCTGTCGGTATCGACCAGGGCTGAGACACCAGCTCTCCATCAATAATGGTTCCCTGATATGTCCCGATAAAAAGCTGGGATACCTCATTCCCGTTAATAATAAATGCCGGGTGTGTTCCTGACAGGTCCGGGTTCAGGGTTTTAAGGTCAACTTTATTGAAAATAGTCACGAAAGAAGCCTGACCTTTAGGGGTATATAATACGGTTTGCCGTCCGCCAGAAGCCGCTTCAATTGCCTGGCGTAGCGGGTCTTTAATGATGATTGTGGTCATAAGTCTGCCCTATTCTGCATAGTTAAAATAAGTGTCCATCGCTGCAATTCGAGCTTTGGCCCACGTGACC
>OKHF01000040.1_pt1 | contig 89045 bp, 96 predicted proteins | sample 1614351 | NCBI WGS metagenome assembly OKHF01 (sample SAMN04436930, study PRJEB24849) | human gut metagenome | biome: human gut; feature: NICU; material: stool | host: Homo sapiens | place: USA: Saint Louis, MO | collected 2012-06-13
GGCAACCCGCTGATCTACTTCGCCGTCGCCACGGTGCTTGAGCTGGTGTTCGGTATTCTGGCCAGCATAATCACCATGTGGTTCTCGCGTTACCGTGAGTTCCATGCTGACGCCGGCTCGGCGCGTCTGGTAGGCCGCGAGAAGATGATTGCAGCCCTGCAGCGTCTGAAAACCAGCTATGAGCCGCAGGAAGCCAGCAGCATGATGGCGTTCTGCATTAACGGTAAAGCGAAATCCATGAGCGAACTGTTTATGACTCACCCGCCGCTGGATAAGCGTATTGAAGCCCTGCGTAGCGGTGAATATCTGAAATAATCCATCTTCTGACGCTGAAAACGAAAATCCGCAGCCCGCAAGCTGCGGATTTTTTTTACCGTCCGTCAGGCTGCGCGCGGCTGAGTGACCCGCAGACCGCTAATTAGCGCGGCGACGATAGCCAGGGTGCCGGCCAGCAGCAGGGCGGTGTGGGTGCCGTTGTTACCGAGCAAATTGAATAGCAGCGCCACCAGCGCCGCGCCGGTGCTCTGTCCGAGCAGGCGAGCGGTGCCCAGCATGCCGCTGGCGCCGCCGCTACGATGGCTCGGAGCCGAGGCGACGATGGTATGGTTGTTCGGCGACTGAAACAGCCCGAAGCCGGCGCCGCACAGCGCCATGCGCCAGATGATATCCAGATCGGAGGGCGACGAGGGCAGCAGCGCCAGGCCGAACAGGCCGCAGGCCATAATCAGCAGGCCGACAGCCCCCAGCAGCCCGGCATGACATTTCTCGATCAAATAGCCGGCCAGCGGCGCCATCACCATGGTCGCTAACGGCCACGGCGTTAGCAGCAGACCAGTCTCCACTTCGCTGCGCCCCATCATCGACTGCAGAAAAAAGGGCAGGGAGACCATCGCCAGCATCTGCGCGCAGAAGGAGCAGATGGAAGTGCAGATAGAGAGAGAGAAGAGTGGGATACGCAGCAGGTCGACCGGCAGCAGGGGGACGGGCATCGTGAGCTGGCGGCGAACGAAGAAGAACCCCACCACCAGCATAGCGGCGACCTCCGCCAGCACCAGCTGAGTGGACTGCCCCTGGGCGAAACCGCTCAGGGCGGTGATTAGCAGCCCGAAGGTAAGGGCGTTCATAATGGCGCTCGGCAGATCGAAGCGGATGATTTTGCTGCGCGCGCTGTTGGGCGGCAGAAAGCGCATGGCCAGAACAAAGGCGACGATGCCGAGAGGCACGTTAATTAAAAACAGCCATTGCCATGAGGCGAGGGAGAGGATCGCTGCGGCGATAGTCGGGCCGGCCGCCGAAGAGACGGCAACGACAAAGGAGTTAATGCCCATGCCGCGACCAAGAAAGCGCTGCGGATAAATCAGACGGATCAGCGCGGTGTTGACGCTCATCAGCGCGGCGCCGCCCAATCCCTGCGCGACGCGAGCGAAGGTTAGCATTTCGAGGCTACGCGACAGCGCGCAGGCCAGCGAGGTAAAGATAAACACCACCAGGCCTATCTTATAGATACGCCGATAGCCGACCATGTCGCCGAGGAAGGATAGCGGCAGCAGGGCGATGACAATGGCGATTTGGTAGGCGTTAACGATCCAGATTGAAGCCGCCGGTGAGGCGTTGAGATCGCTGGCGATAGTCGGCAGCGCGACGTTGGCGATAGCCCCGTCGAGCACGGCCATGGTCAGCCCAAGCACGATGGTCAGAATGGCGCCATAGCGTTGCGGCAACGGCACGCCATCAGAAGAATTTTTATCCATGGTGAATATGAGTCTTAAATGAAACGGTTTTTTGAATGATGAGTTTAGCATTGATTAATTCGCAGTATGTCGCAGATTTGTAACGAAGTGGCAGAAGAATGATTGCGGCTCAGAGGCGGCGAATTTATAATAAAAACCGGTTCTAATTTTTATAAAACAGTTACGACGAGGTGATAAATGGCAGGTGCAGATTTGGATAAACAGCCAGATTCTGTCTCTTCGGTATTGAAGGTTTTCGGCATCCTACAGGCGCTGGGTGAAGAGCGTGAAATTGGCATTACCGAACTGTCCCAGCGCGTCATGATGTCGAAAAGCACCGTTTATCGCTTTTTACAGACCATGAAATCACTGGGCTATGTGGCACAGGAAGGAGAGTCTGAGAAATACTCTCTCACCCTCAAGCTGTTCGAACTGGGCGCGCGCGCGCTGCAGAACGTCGACCTGGTGCGCAGCGCCGATATTCAGATGCGCGAACTTTCGCGACTGACGAAAGAGACCATCCATCTTGGGGCGCTGGATGAAGACAGTATCGTCTACATCCATAAAATTGACTCGATGTATAACCTGCGGATGTACTCGCGTATTGGCCGCCGCAACCCGCTGTACAGTACCGCGATTGGCAAGGTGCTGCTGGCATGGCGCGATCGCAGCGAAGTGGAGCAGATCCTCGACGGCGTGGAGTATAAGCGCAGCACCGAGCGGACCATTACCAGCACCGAGGAGTTGCTGAAAGTGCTGGATGGCGTTCGCGAGCAGGGCTATGGCGAGGATAATGAGGAACAGGAAGAGGGGCTGCGCTGCATTGGCGTGCCGGTGTTTGACCGTTTCGGCGTGGTCATCGCCGGGCTGAGCATCTCTTTCCCAACGCTACGTTTCTCTGAAGAACGCTTGCATGAATACGTGGCGATGCTCCATCAGGCGGCGCGTAAGATTTCTGAACAAATGGGATACAACGACTATCCGTTCTGAGGCGGCGGATACCGGGTTGGCGACCGCGGCGCTACGTCGCGATCGCCGGTTCGATGTTAGCCGTTATCAACCACGGTTGTGCTTTTACGCAGCAGAGGGCAACTGCTGACGCCGATCACTCCGCTGTCGGAATGAACATAAAGTGCGGTGCTGACTCCGCGGGCGGTGAGGTATTGGCACTTAAGACCCAGACCGCCGACGTTTTCCTCACTGTGGAATAACACCCCATAACCGCTCAATAATACGCCAATCCATAAGATAGCCACCAAGATAATAGTACGAATGATTAATCGCATTGATGCCTCATTATTTGTATGATCCCTGGCGTGATTTTGACACGAACACGTTTTGAAACAAGTCGATGATTCCTAAACTTACCTTTCGTAATACAGTTAGCCGCGGTTTAAGAAGGCCGTGCTATCCTGGCGACATTGCGTACTGATGCGGAGAGTGGAGTGAAAAAATTACGGTGGGTTTTACTGATAGTCATCATAGCAGGCTGCCTGTTGCTGTGGACTCAGATGCTTAACGTAATGTGCGACCAGGATGTTCAGTTTTTCAGCGGCATTTGCACTATTAATAAATTTATTCCGTGGTAAGACATTTTTCTGCCGACTGATTTCCTTCTGCGCCGCGGGTGGTAGAATGAACGCCTTCTCTTTGAGGTGGTGAAATGAGTGAGTTACTAAATCCTGGGATTTTAAATCTGGCATCGCTGGCTGTGTCCGTGGCGCTGCTGCTTGTTGGTCTGTTGTTATGGTTCTTCGTCAACCGCGCCAGTTCGCGGGCCAATGAGCAGATAGAGCTGCTGCAAGCGCTGCTGGATCAGCAAAAGCGGCAGAATGCGCTGTTACGTCGCCTGTGCGAAGCTAATGCGCCAGAGAAAGAGGATGTGGCTGAGCCGACCGTCGCCGGCAAGGCGAAAGGGGAGGATGAGTTTATCCGCCTGGTAGCTGAACGTTAAGGCGCCCGACAGGTGTGCATCATAAGATGCGCACCTGCATGATAGCGGGCGGTAATATCTTATTCTTATTCCATTATTCCTTTCTTAGTGCAATATCCTCTTTATTACACGCTGTAAATAAAGTCATTCTCGCCGCGTTTATTGTTGGGTAACGTGACACTGTCATCTTTTTTTCATTATTAAGGTGCAGAATTAGCACTATTTTTAGCGTGACGACTAACAGGTTTTATTATCACTACACTGGCACGGCTTAGCGATTTTTAGTCTGGAGTTATAACGAATTATGCGCATCAATATTCACCGTTGCCCACCAGACGCTTACATTACAGCAGTTCGTGTACGGACATACCTGGACGAAGCGAAGTTGTTGAGCTATGGTAAAAAAGTTGCAGTAATGAGGCAACGAATGGGCGATATTGGCTGATGCTGTAGCGCCTTGCCAGGGGCGGCAAAGACGCATAAATGTGCAGGCGATCAAATGATTACCTTATAATTTGTGCGAACGATCGAGACACGTTTAAAAATGGCTTGCCATTATTTACGTAGTGTGTGATAACACGTTTCGGGTTAAACGAGGTACAGTTCTGTTTATGTGTGGCATTTTCAGTAAAGAAGTCCTGAGTAAACACGTTGTCGTTGAATACCGCTTCTCTGCCGAACCTTAAATTAGTGCCTCATGCAGTTATGTGTCAGTTTTATCTAGGTAAACGCCAGCAGGCGAAGAAAACAGTCTAAGGAATTTTGCAAATGGCAAAGATTAAAGGTCAAGTTAAGTGGTTCAACGAGTCTAAAGGTTTTGGTTTCATTACTCCGGCTGATGGCAGCAAAGACGTGTTCGTACACTTCTCCGCTATCCAGGGTAACGGCTTCAAAACTCTGGCTGAAGGCCAGAACGTTGAGTTCGAAATTCAGGACGGCCAGAAAGGTCCGGCTGCAGTTAACGTAACTGCTATCTGATACAAGACCATTCTTCTTGTATAAAAGCCTCGCCTGCGCGGGGCTTTTGCATTTTTATTGCAAAGCATGTCATTTTTCCCCCTCCCGTCGCGTCTTGTTGCAAATACTCATCTTTATTAGCATTGTGTAGCAGTCTGTTTTGCTAATTTTCTGTTAAATCAGTTGGTTGCAAAACAATGCCGGAGCTATGGTGCTAAAGAAAAAAACGAAGTCCGCCGCCAGTTTCACCCCGATTCGCTTCGGGTTACTGTGTGTGGCCATTCTCGGTTGTCTGGGGCTGCTGCTGGTCCGCGTGGGCTGGCTACAAATTATCTCCCCCGATAACCTGGTAAAACAAGAAGATATGCGCTCCCTGCGCGAAGAACCCGTAGCGGTTGAGCGGGGGATGATCAGCGACCGGGAAGGACGGCCGCTGGCGGTGAGCGTTCCGGTCAGTGCTATCTGGATCGACCCGCAGACCACTATGGAGAAGGGCGGTGTGGGCTATGGACCCCGCTGGCAGGCGATGGCCGAAGCGCTGCACCTCAACCTCGGAGAGCTGGCCCAGCGGGTACAGAGTCATCCCCACGCTCGCTTTCTCTATCTGGCGCGTCAGATCAATCCCGAGCAGGCAGAGTGGATTGATAAACTGCATCTGCCGGGCGTCTACCTGCGCGATGAATCGCGACGGTTCTACCCGGCGGGCCACGTGGCTGCCAATCTGCTGGGCTTTACCAATGTTGATAATCAGGGCATCGAAGGGGTGGAGAAAAGCTTTAACGCCCAGTTGACCGGTAAACCCGGGCGACGTCTGGTGCGTAAAGATAAACATGGCAATGTCATTGAGAACATTACCGAAGTGCCGCCGGTTCCGGCGCATAATCTGCAGCTGAGTATTGATGAACGCCTGCAGACGGTGACGGAAGACGCCCTCGACAACGCCGTCCGCTGGAACAAAGCAGAGTCCGGGGCGGCGGTATTGATCAAAATTGATACCGGCGAGATCCTGGCGATGGCCAGCTATCCGGACTTCAATCCGAACAATCGCGATAGCGCGACGCTGGATGATTTTCGCAACCGGGCCATCAGCGACACCTTCGAGCCCGGGTCGACGGTCAAACCGCTGGTGATCATGACTGCGCTGCAGCAGGGGATTGTCCAGCCAGACAGCGTGGTGGATACCCATCCGTTCGTCCTCGATGGCCATCGTATTCGCGATGTGGGCTATTATCCGGAGCTGAGCCTGACCGGGATCCTGCAGAAATCCAGCGATACCGGCGTGTCCCACCTCTCGCTCGCCATGCCGGTGCAGCATCTGATCGATACCTATAAAGCTTTCGGCTTCGGCGAACCGACGGGGCTGGGGTTGACCGGCGAAAGCGCCGGGCTGATGCCGCATCGCCGCTACTGGGGGCAACTGGATCGCGCCACCTTCGCCTTCGGCTATGGTTTGATGGTCACCCCGCTCCAGCTCGCCCACGTCTACGCCACCATCGGCGGCTTCGGCATTGCGCGACCACTGTCGATTACCCGCATCGATCCGCCGGTGATGGGCACGCGGGTGATGCCGGAGAGTATTGTGCATAGCGTGGAACATATGATGGAGAGCGTGGCGCTCCCGGGCGGGGGCGGTACCAAAGCGGCGGTACGCGACTACCGGGTGGCGGTAAAAACCGGCACGGCGAAGAAAATCGGCCCGGACGGCAAATATATCGATAAGTATGTGGCCTATACCGCCGGCGTGGCGCCCGCCAGTCGACCACAGTTCGCGCTGGTGGTGGTGATGAACGATCCGAGCAATGGTTCCTATTACGGCGGCGCTGTGTCCGCGCCGGTCTTCAGCCAGATCATGGGCGATGTCCTGCGGCTGGAGAACGTCATGCCGGACGGCATGCCGCAAGGGGCGGAGAATCTGATCGTAATGCACGATAGCCACCCACAGGGGCCGGCGCTGTAACAGTGGTCTGCAGGGGCGAATAGCGCTACACTTTCGCCCTTTCAGCAACACCGGAGCCGTCATGTCATACAGTTGCCCCCTTTGTCACGCGCCGCTCAGCCGTAGCGACAACCACTATTCCTGCCCGCAGCGGCACCAGTTCGATCTGGCGAAAGAGGGGTACGTCAATCTGCTACCGGTGCAGTTCAAGCGGTCGCGCGATCCCGGCGATAGCGCCGAAATGATGCAGGCCCGGCGGGCGTTCCTCGACGCCGGACATTATCGGCCGCTACGGGATGCTATCGCTGAGCGGCTGCGACATTACGCCCCTACGGATTTACTGGATATCGGCTGTGGCGAGGGGTATTACACCCACGCGTTTGCCGCCATCGCCAGCCGCAGCTGGGGGCTGGACGTGTCGAAGCCGGCGATCCGCGCGGCGGCAAAACGCTACCCGCAGGTGAATTTTTGCGTGGCCTCCAGCCAGCGCCTGCCATTTTCCGACGCTAGCTTCGACGCGGTAGTGCGCATTTACGCGCCCTGCAACGCCGAAGAGCTGGCGCGGGTGGTGCGTCCCGGTGGTTGGGTGATCACCGCCACGCCGGGTCCCCGTCACCTACTGGAGCTGAAAGGGCTGATTTACGATGAAGTTCGCCTGCATGAGCTGAAGACGGAAGCGATGCCGGGGTTCCGCCTGGAGGCTCAGCAGCAGCTGGCTTACCCGATGATCCTGACGGGAAGTGAAGCGCAGGCCCTGCTGCAGATGACGCCGTTCGCATGGCGGGCTAAAGCCGAAGTGCACGCCGCGCTGCGTCAGCAGCCGACCTTTGGTTGCCAGACCGATTTTATGATCCACTGCTGGCAGCGCGAAGCGTAAAGCTTAACCGGCGAAATGGCTCCAGAGGATTTCGCTGCCGATGCCAATCAGCACGATACCGCCGAGAATTTCGGCTCGTTTGCCAAGCAGCGGGCCGATAAAGCGACCGACCATCATCCCCAGCGTCGACATGATAAAGGTGGCGCAGCCGATCGCCAGCGCGGTGGTCACAATGCTGACCTGCAGGAAGGCCAGACCGACGCCGACGGCCATCGCGTCAAGGCTGGTGGCGAAGGCGGTGGTGACCAGAAGCCAGAAACCATGTCGGTGAGGCGCCTCGCACGCCTCGTCGCTGTCGCCGCGAAAACCTTCGACGATCATTCGCCCGCCGAGAAACACCAGTAAAATAAAGGCAATCCAGTGATTCCACTCGAGGATAAACTGGCTGGCCAGCATGCCAAGCCCCCAGCCGACCAGCGGTGTCAGGGTTTCAATGGCGCCAAAAATCAGCCCGGTGCGTACTGCCTCTGAAAATTTGGGTTTATGCAGGGTGGCGCCTTTGCCGATGGAGGCTGCGAAGGCGTCCATGGACATGCCGAAAGCGAGAAGAATGGTAGCGGATAAATTCATGTGCGTGTCCTGACCGGGGATAATCCATATGACACATCGCTGCCCCCAGTAAACATACGCGGAGCCGCTCAATGGCTGAGCAATACGTACAGCAGTGATGTATCTATGGTCTCGCCTGATTGAATCTCTTCAACCCGTACGTGCCACGTTTTGCAACGAGTATGTTGACACGTACATTTCCTGGCGGGCAGGAAATCGGCTACTCCCCAACGACGGGCGCAACCTTAACATATTTTTAGAATATAAAACAATAACAGAAGAGGGCTATTTTAATAACCAAATGATAACGATTTTCATTTAAATTTATAAGTGAAAAAATAGTTAATAAAAAAGATAAGGTTAGGCGGGAAATATAGCCGTGGCTATAATATTTCTCCGCTGCTAACGGGAATAATATAGCGCTGGCTATATTTTTAAGTCATTGAGTTGTAATGAGAAGTTTGTATATCTTCTCCAGATCGTCGATATTTCGTACGCGTATCAGCAGCCGCCGTTGCTCTAATTGCATCACCAGCACACCGTCCTCGGATAAATTCATCTCTTTAATCCGCTGATATTCTATCCACACGTTGGCGAAGAAAAAGCCGCGCGGTTTAAAAATGATTTTCGGCGTACGGATCCAGAATAAATAGAGCCCCATCAGCGCCAGCGCAGATAATAGCCAGGTGGTGATCGCCGTGCCGTGCTGGGTGATGTTGTTATAGATCAGAATGGCGGTGAGGCCGACAAAGATCATGCCGTCAACGCGACTGTGGCGAAGCAGGGGGATGGCCAGCAGTACCGGGCCGTTTCGCCTCGGCATAATAAACTGGTCATATATCGCGTAGGCCAGTAGCGCAAGGATAAACAGGATGATCACCAGGTCCGTGAAGGTCATTGCTTTGCGTTTCTCCTGATAAAAAAAAGCCGGGGGCAAGCCCCCGGCGTACAGCCTGGAAATTACAGACCCAGCAGGCCGACCGCGTAGCCGGCGATACCGATGACGAAGAAGCCAACGATGATCCACAGCGGGTTAACTTTCTTACGCAGCAGCCACATACAGGCGAAGGTCAACAGCAGCGGCACCAGACCAGGCATCAGCTGATCAAGGATAGTCTGCACCGTGGTGACGTGAACCTGTCCGTCAGAGCCGGTGATTTTTGACACCACCATCGGAATGTTCACATGCGTCCACTTGTTAACCAGCGCCCCCATGACAAACAGGCCGAGGATTGACGCCCCCTCAGTCAGTTTCTGCAGGAAGCCGCCGCCCATATCTTTAACGATATCCACGCCTTTGCGATAACCATAGGCGACGCCGTAGTAACGGGTCAGCAGACGCACCGCGTTGAACAGGATAAAGAACAGCAGAGGACCGAGCAGGCTACCGCTCATCGCGATCCCGGCGCCTAAGGCTGCAAACACCGGACGCACGGTACCCCAGAAGATCGGGTCGCCAACGCCGGCCAGCGGTCCCATCAGACCGACTTTGATGCCGTTGATAGCGCCATCGTCAATCTCTGCGCCATTGGCGCGCTGCTCTTCCATCGCCAGCGTTACGCCCAGTACCGGAGCGGCAACGTAAGGGTGGGTGTTGAAAAACTCAAGGTGACGCTTAATCGCCTGCTTACGCGCATCGTTGTTCTCCGGGTACAGACGACGAATCGCCGGAACCATAGAGAAGCAGAACCCCAGCGCCTGCATACGTTCGAAGTTCCATGAACCCTGGAACAGGTTAGAACGAATGAACACGCCACGAATATCACTCTGTGTGAGTTTTTTCTCGGTGGTATTTTTAGTCATATCAACCATTTCGCTCACCTGTTAGTCCAGTTCGTTATCGAGATCGTTGTTACCAGCCGCCTGAGCCGGCGCACCGGCGACGCGGTTATATTTCGGGCTCAGCTGGATGTAGAGGATTGCCATGACCGCACCAATCACACCCAGGGCCACCAGGTTGAAGTTGGTGAAGGCGGCGGTGACGAAGCCGAGGTAGAAGAACGGCATCAGATAGCCTGCGCGCATCATGTTGATGACCATTGCATAACCGACAACCACGATCATTCCGCCGGCGATGTTCAGACCGCTGGTGACCACTTCCGGGATAGCATTCAGCAGGCCCTGAACTTCGCTGGTGCCGACGGAAATCGCCACGATAACGGCCGGGATAGCGATACGCATCGCCTGCAGGAACAGGGACGAGACGTGCAGCCACGACAGGGCGGTCAGGTTGCCATTCTCCGCCGCTTTATCCGCCGCGTGCTGGAAGGCCACGGTGATGGTGCGCACGATGATGGTCAGCACCTGGCCTGCCGCCGCCAGCGGGATAGCCAGCGCGATACCGGCGCCGATGCTCTGATGGCCGGCAATAACCAGGACGGTGGAAATAATGGACGCCAGCGCGGCATCAGGGGCTACCGCCGCACCGATGTTCATCCAGCCCAGGGCTATCATCTCCAGCGTACCGCCGATGATAATACCGGTTTTCATATCGCCGAGAACGGCGCCGATCAGCGTACAGGCGATCAGAGGACGGTGGAACTGAAATTCATCAAGTACCGACTCCATACCCGCAATACACGCGACGATGAACACCAGCACAATCTGAAGAAGGGTAATCTCCATTGTACTTCTCCTGTTGATTAAGTCTTAAAGTGAAAACTGGGGCGCGATCCGCCGGGTTATTTATCAACCTTAGCGATCAGATCCATCATTTTCAGTTTCGGGTCGGTGGACACTTTACGTGCCTCCAGCTCGATACCGCGGGCGTTCAGCTTTTTAAACGCCTCAATATCTTTGGCATCGACTGAAATCGCGTTGTTAACCTGGGTTTTACCCTGGCGGAACGCCATACCGCCGATGTTGACGCTGGTGATTTTCACGCCGCCCTCGACGATACGTTCAACGTCGGTCGGGTTAGTAAACAGCAGCATAACGCGCTGTCCGGCATACTTGGGGTTGTTGTAGACGCGGATCATTTTGGCCACATCCACCACGTGAGCGGTGACGCCCGGCGGCGCAACCTGGGTCAGCAGAGTTTTACGCACGGTATCCGCGGCCACTTCATCACTGACAACGATGATGCGGGTAACGTTGGTCTCTTTGGTCCAGCGGGTGGCGACCTGACCATGGATCAGACGGTCGTCTATACGCGCAAGGCCAATTACCATGTAGTCGTTCGGGCCCATGGGTTTGGCCGGTGCGGCGGCTTTTGGCGCTGCGGCAGGCGCGGGCGCAGGGGCCGCTTTTTCCACCGGTTTGGCTTTAAGCGCTTTCACGCCTTCGCTGCCGGTTTCAACCGCTAAGGCGACCAGTTCATCAAAGGAAGGATCGTCGTCGCGGGCCATGAAGGTTTCCACCAGCATCGGGATATTGACGCCGGCGATAACTTCGTAATGCTCTTTATCGACGACAATGCGGCTCGCAGCGTTGAAAGGGCTGCCTCCCCATGTATCGACGAGAAATAGCACGCCTTTACTGGTATCCAGTTTTGCCAACTGGGCGTTGTATTTCTCGATCAACGTTTCGGCATTTTCACCCGGAACGAAATCGATCCAGCCAACGTTTTCCTGCTCGCCCAACAGCATTTCTGCTGTTTTCAGCAGCTGTTCTGCAGCCCAACCATGTGTGCCTATTACAATAGCAATCGTCACTTGCTACCTCCTTTATTATCGTGAATGCATCATCTGCTTTGATACATCCTGAATCACTCTTGAGGACAAAATCGATTCAGTTAGGGTGTAAGATAGAAAATAGTTACTACCGCGAATTATTTTAGACAGTGAAAAAATAATTAATGTGATGAAGATCCGTTAATCACGTATCGTCTGCGAATAATTTTGCAGCGCAAAAAATAGCCTTAGTTATTGCAAATTCAGGTAAATTATTTCCAATTTCGATCTATATTTTGCTATGTTTAACTTCCGTTTAATTACTCAGGAGTATAGGGCATAGCCCGCAGTATGGACCGTCATCGACGTCTTTTCACTTTCTGGCATCTGATTGCCACCTCTACGTATCCCGCATTTCTTTCAGCACCTGGTGTCGCGCCCCTGCATGGCATGGCGATGACTGACCTTGCCGCAAACCGGAGTCGTACATGGAATTGTTAATGGATCCTTCAATCTGGGCCGGCCTGTTGACGCTTATCGTTCTGGAAATTGTGCTCGGTATCGACAACCTGGTGTTTATTGCCATCCTGGCGGACAAACTGCCGCCGAAGCAGCGCGATAAAGCGCGTCTGATCGGCCTGTCACTGGCGCTGGTGATGCGCCTGGGGCTGCTGTCGGTCATCTCCTGGATGGTGACGCTGACGAAACCACTGATTACCATCGCCGATTTCTCCTTTTCCGGGCGCGATCTCATCATGCTGCTCGGCGGGATCTTCTTGTTGTTTAAGGCGACAACCGAGCTGCATGAACGGCTGGAAAACCGCCAGCACGATGCCGGTCACGGTAAAGGCTATGCCAGTTTCTGGGTAGTAGTATTGCAGATAGTGGTGCTGGATGCCGTCTTCTCCCTGGACGCCGTGATCACGGCGGTCGGGATGGTTAACCATCTGCCGGTGATGATGGCGGCGGTGGTGATCGCGATGATCTTGATGCTGCTGGCCTCCAAGCCGTTGACGCGCTTTGTCAACCAGCACCCGACCGTGGTCGTGCTCTGTCTGAGCTTCCTGTTGATGATTGGCCTGAGCCTGGTGGCGGAAGGGTTTGGCTTCCATATTCCGAAAGGGTATCTGTACGCGGCGATCGGTTTCTCGATCATTATCGAGTTCTTTAACCAGGTGGCGCGCCGTAACTTTGTTCGCCACCAGTCGACGCTGCCGCTGCGCGCTCGGACCGCGGATGCCATCCTGCGCCTGATGGGCGGCCGCAAACAGGCCTCCGTCAGCCATGACGCAGACAGTCCAGCCGCGGTGCCCGTTCCTGAGGGCGCCTTTGCGGAAGAAGAGCGCTACATGATTAACGGCGTGCTGACCCTGGCCCAGCGCTCCCTGCGCAGCATCATGACCCCGCGCGGAGAAATCAGCTGGGTCGACGCTGAGCAGAGTGAAGATGAAATTCGTCGTCAACTGCTGTCGTCGCCGCACAGCCTCTTCCCGGTCTGCCGCGGAGAGCTGGATGAAATCATTGGTATCGTGCGGGCGAAAGAGATGCTGGTGGCCCTGGAGTCGGGGGAAAACGTCGCGGCGCTGGCTTCTGCCTCCCCGGCAATTGTCGTTCCGGAAACGCTGGACCCGATCAATCTGCTCGGGGTCCTGCGTCGGGCGCGCGGCAGCTTCGTCATCGTAACTAATGAATTTGGCGTGGTGCAGGGGCTGGTCACGCCGCTGGACGTCCTTGAAGCCATCGCCGGTGAATTCCCGGACGCTGATGAGACGCCAGAGATTGTCATCGATGGCGATGGCTGGCTTATTAAGGGGTCGACCGACCTGCATGCGCTGCAGCAGGCGCTGGGGCTGGATCCACTGATCAATGACGATGAGGATATTGCCACCGTTGCCGGGCTGGTGATCTCCGCCAATGGTCATATCCCGCGCATTGGCGACGTCGTGTCGCTTCCGCCGCTGCATTTTACCGTAGTGGAAGCGAATGATTACCGGGTCGATCTGGTGCGCGCGGTGGTCACTCGTCCGCCGAGCGACGAAGAAGAGTAATCGCCAGGCTCGCCGGCCGCTGCGGCCGGCGAGTTATTCTGTCGTCTCGCTCTCACTCTCACTCTCACTCTCACTCTCACTCTCACTCTCACTCTCACTCTCACTCTCCTCCCTGCTGGCCAGCCACGCCGGGAACGCCTCCACCGGCATCGGCCGCGCATAATAAAACCCCTGCAGCACATCGACGCCGTGGCTACGCAGGTAGTTTTCCTGCTCCAGCGTCTCCACCCCTTCGGCAACGGTAACAATATGCAGGCGGTTGGCGAGGGCGATAATAATATCTGTCACCGTCGCGTTCACGCTATCTATGCCGACCGAGCTGGTGAACGAGCGGTCGATCTTCAAAACATCCGGGCGCAGCTTTTCCAGCCATGAGAGCGAAGTATTGCCGGTACCAAAATCATCGATCGCCAGCTGTACGCCCTTAAAGTGCAGATGTTCGGCCATATGCTGGTCGCCATCCTGCAGGACATCGCGTTCGGTTAGCTCGACCACCAGCTGCTGCACCGGATCCACGCTGAACCAGTAATTGTGCAGGTCGCGCAGCAGGAGTCCGTTAGCGAAATGGCGCGCGGCGACATTGATCGCGATGTGAAAATGGCGGTCGCGAGGAAAAGCGTCCAGGCGGCGAGCGGTTTCGGCAATCACATAGCGGGTGAGAGGGATGATCAGATTATTGCCTTCGGCGATGGGGATAAATACCTCAGGCGAAATCGTCCCACGTCGGGGATTATTCCAGCGCAGCAGGATCTCCACCCCGCAGCAGCGGCCGCTGCGCGCATCCTGCAGCGGCTGGCACCAGAGGGCAAACTCCCGGGCCGAAATGCCAAGGCTTATTTCCCGCGAGAAACTCATTCTGCCGGCGGTGGCCAGCCAGGCGATGCCGGTCATTAGCAGGCTAAAAATCAGCGCCAGCGGCAGCTCGCCGGGCAGCTCCTCAAGCGCAATCGCCGAGGCGCCAGGGCCGTTAATATTGACAGTAAACGGAAACTCCGTAGAGCGCTGGCGATAAATCACCGTGCCCTGCGGGACATGCGCTTTTTCGAGAAGCCCATGGCGGCTGCTAAAATAACGATCGCCAACCTGCAGGCTGACGTCGCTGATCAGGGCCGATTTTTCATTAAGAATTAAGGTTCCCAGCAGCTCAATATTCACCACCAGCATCACGCCGTCCAGGCCGCTCTCCGCGGCTGGATACCATTGGATCAGTACCGGCGAGCCTTTGAGCAAGGAGCTGTCGTTCGAGAAGAGCAGCAGAGGGCGGGGCGCAGGAAGCGCGGGCTGCAGGCGATGTAAGTCTGCCTGTCGCGGGCCAAAAATACTGGAACAGTAAACGATACCTGACGTGACGAGGGCGACGGAACGAATGGTTTGCAACGAGGCCGCCATTTTGCGCAGCGTCAGATGGATATCAGGGCAGGGTTTGCCCACCAGAGGGAGCAGGGTGGCTCGCTGCGCGCTTAGCGGGCGCAAGATGTCATTGAGCGCCGCCACCCGTTGGCTGGCGGCCGTGCGAATATAATCTTCATTTACGCTGCGCTGCGAAATAAATCGGATGGCTAATGTGGCGCCCAGGGTCGCCAGGGCTACCAGCAGGCAGACAATAATGCGTTTGTGACGATAGGCCGTAATGACTTTTTGTGCAGTCTGCATGTGCGACACCCTGTCGACAGGACGAGTGGTTAAGCGTGGCTTATTTTATAGAGCAAGTGTAGTGGCAGAATATCGCCAGGTATAGAAAAAAGAAAATGCGCCGTTGAAGGCGCATCAGGGAGATTTCAGTCACCAGGGTTAACCCCCTGCGCGCTTTGCAGGCGCAGAGGGGCACGAAAAGTTTAGTCACACTGAACTTTAATCGCCAGGCCGCCGCGCGAGGTTTCGCGGTACTTGGCGTTCATGTCTTTACCGGTTTCATACATGGTCTCGATCACCTTATCGAGCGAGACGCGCGGTTCGCTGGTGCGGCGCATCGCCATTCGCGCGGCGTTGATCGCCTTGACGGAGGCGATGGCGTTACGTTCAATGCATGGCACCTGCACCTGACCGGCGACCGGATCACAGGTCAGGCCGAGGTTGTGTTCCATGCCGATCTCCGCTGCCACGCAAACCTGTTCCGGGCTGGCGCCGAGCAGTTCAGCCAGGCCCGCCGCCGCCATCGAGCAGGCGACGCCCACCTCGCCCTGACAGCCGACTTCCGCGCCGGAAATGGACGCATTCATCTTGTACAGCGCGCCGATCGCCCCGCAGGCCATAAAGTAGCGAATATAGATCTCCGGGCTGACGGACTCGATAAAGTGATCGTAATAGGCGAGTACCGCCGGAACGATGCCGCAGGCGCCGTTGGTCGGCGCGGTTACCACGCGACCGCCGGCGGCGTTCTCTTCATTGACCGCCAGCGCGAACATATTGACCCAGTCAACAACGTTCATTGGATCGCTGGAGAGCTTATCGCTGGCCACCAGCAGACGACGCAGCGCCGAGGCGCGACGCGGTACGCGCAGCGGGCCAGGCAGCACGCCCTCGGTGTTCATCCCGCGGTCGATACAGGCGCGCATGGTCTGCCAGACGTTGGCGAAATAATCCTCGATCTCTTTTTTGCTGTGCAGAGCCAACTCGTTCTGCATCACCATCCCGGAGAGCGACAGGCCAGTCTCTTTGCAGTAGGCCAGCATTTCCTGCGCCGATTTAAATGGGTAGGGCACCTGCAGTTCGTTGGCGTTTTCCTTGCCGAAGTGCTCTTCGTCGACAATAAAGCCGCCGCCGATCGAGTAGTAGGTCTTGCAGTAGATCTCTTTCTCGCCGGCCCAGGCGTGAATGGTCATGCCGTTTTCGTGCAGCGGCAGGTTGTCGCTGCGAAAACGCATGCCGTCATCCGCCGGGAAGTCGACCTCATGCTGGCCGTTGGCCAGCAGCAGACGACCGCGCGCTTCGACGTCACGGATAAAAGCCGGGATCGCGTCAATATCGACCGTATCGGGCTGATTGCCCGCCAGTCCCATGATAATGGCGATGTCCGTATGGTGGCCTTTGCCGGTTAATGACAGTGAACCGTAGACGTCAACCGCCACACGAGTCACTGCATTAAGCAATCCTTTTTCGACCAGGTCATCGACGAACTGTTTTCCGGCCTTCATCGGGCCAACAGTGTGGGAAGATGAGGGACCAATCCCCACCTTGAACATGTCGAATAGACTAATCACGATAATACTCCTGACAGGGTTACCGCGGGTGCGGTAACGATGTAATAACTGCGCATAGTGTAAGAGGGAAGCGCCCTGTCAGTTCAACTATTCACATGAATTAAACTAATGGCTAACCGCGATTTTACTAATAATGAGAGCGCCCTCTCATTATCAGTATAGCTAAGGACGTGCGCCAATTTGCAGCGCCAGCTCGCGAATGATCCCGGCGGTCATTCCCCAGACAAAATAATGCTGGTACCAGGAGAGCCAGACGCGGTGGTCGTTGCCCCGGCGGTGGATATCGAGCGGATGGTAGCGCCCAAGGCGCAGGGCTTCGGCGAGCGGCATTTCAAATACCGCGGAGACTTCGTCCTGGCTGGCGTGATAGTGCAGATCCGGGGGAATAATGCCCACCACCGGCGTCACCTGAAAGCCGGTGACGCTGTCCACCGGCGGCAGGACGCCGATCACCTCGACCGCCTCTGGCGGGATCGCCACCTCTTCCTGAGCTTCGCGCAGGGCGGCGGCGATAAGCGTCGCGTCGGTATTATCTACTGCGCCGCCGGGAAAGGCGACCTGGCCGGCGTGCTTGCGCAGCAGCGGCGAACGCTGGGTCAGCAGCAGGCCGGGCTGCGGCCGGCGCACGATCGGCACCAGCACCGCCGCCTGCCGCTGATTGAGCGCATGGCGCGAAGGCTGCGGGCGCAGAAGCTGAAAGCGGGACAGAAAATCATCCAGATTAAGGGCGCGATCCGCCATGGTCTAGTTCTCCAGTTGCTGCAGGATACGATTAACTTTATCAAAAGTTTCCTGATATTCCGCCGCTTCCTCGCTATCCGCCACAATTCCGCCGCCGGCGGAGCAGTACAGCTGTCCCTGCCATGCCGTCAGGGTGCGAATGGTGATGCTGGTATCCATATTGCCGCAATAGCTCAGGTAGCCAATGCTCCCACACCAGGCGTTGCGACGCTGGGGCTCCAGTTCATCGATAATCTCCATCGCCCGCACTTTCGGCGCGCCGGTGATCGAGCCGCCGGGAAAGGCGGCGCGCAGCAGGTCGCTGGCGTGCAGCGTCATTGGCAGGCGGGCGGTGATGGTGCTGACCAGATGATGGACCGCCGGGAACGGCTCCACCACGAACAGCTCGGGGACCCGCACGCTGCCCGGGACGGCGACGCGGCCGATGTCGTTGCGCATCAGGTCGACAATCATTAAATTCTCGGCGCGATCTTTCGGCGAATTCGCCAGCTTCTCAGCCTGCTGCGCATCTGCCAGCGGCGAATCGAGCCGCGGCAGGGTGCCTTTTATCGGCCGCGTCTGGATCTCCCCCTGGCGCAGCTGGATAAAGCGCTCCGGCGACAGGCTTAAAATCGCCCCTTCATCGAGGCGAATAAAGGCGCTAAAGGGGGCGCGGTTGACGGCGTTCAGCTGGCGGAAGGCCTGCCATTCATCACCGACGTAGCTGGCCTGAAAACGCTGGGCGAGGTTGACCTGATAGCAGTCGCCGCTGTGCAGATAGGCCTGTACCTGGCGAAATTTTTCGCCGTACTGCTGGCGGCTCATATTTGACTGCCAGGCAGAGGTCAGGGCGAAGGTTTCACCCGGCGTCGGCGTTTGCGCCTCCAGCCACTGTAGACGCTGCTGCGGGTCGTCATAGCTGAGCAGCGATATCTGTTGGCGCTGGTGGTCGACGATAAGCGCCCAGTCATAGATCCCCACCGCCATATCCGCCAGCGCGATATCGGCCTGCGCGTGCGAAGGGAGACGCTCAAAGCGACGGCCCAGGTCGTAACCGAATAATCCCAGCGCGCCGCCGAGAAACGGCAGATCGTCATGGGGTTGCGGCGTGAACGGCTGACGATCCAACTGCTGCTGCAGGAGCTGCAGCGGATCTTCCGCTGAGACAACAACGGTTTCGCCGTCGTCGACCCACGTCTGTTCACCGCGCGTCAGCAGCGTGGCGCGCGGGGCAGCCACCAGAATATCAAAGCGGTTATGCGGATGGTCGGCAAAGCCGGAATGCAGCAGCATCGCCCAGGGCAGGGCGCTTAACGGCGCAAAATAGTGTTCGGCCGCATCCGGGCGCCAGGGCAGGGTAATAATCGCGGGGGACAACATCTTTCTCGATCCTGAACGTTGCCGCCCCTCTGGCGTAGTTGGGGACGGCGTGAAATAATTACGCCCCACAATGTAGCAGGAGTAAAAGATGTTTGCAGGTTTACCTTCGCTGAGCCACGAGCAACAGCAAAAAGCGGTCGAACGTATCCATGAGCTAATGGCTCAGGGGATAAGCAGCGGCCAGGCGATTGCCCTGGTGGCGGAAGAGCTGCGCGCAACGCATACCGGCGAGCAGATCGTCGCGCGCTTTGAAGATGAGGATGAGGACGAGTAATTACACCGCGGCGATAATTTTGATCTCAACTTTATACTGCGGGTTCATCAGCGTCGCTTCCACCGTGCAGCGCACCGGGGCGTGACCAGCCACCACCCACGCGTCCCAGGCTTTATTCATCGCCGCAAAGTCGCTTTTATCGGCGAGGAAGATGGTGGCGTCAAGAATACGCGACTTGTCGCTGCCCTGTTTTTCCAGCACCGCGTCAATCTGCGCCAGGGTATTGGCGGTCTGCTCGAAAGCGTCGGCATCGAGATTTGCCGGCACGCCGGTGTAGTACAGGGTCTGGTTGTGGATCACCACGTCTGACCAACGGGCTTCGGCATCAATACGCGTAATTGTCATTGCTTTTTCCTCTTTAAGCATTCCATTCGGCTGCGGCAAGACTGCCATAATGTGCCGCTCGCGTCACTACCCGGACTGGCGAAACGCCGTCCTCCCTGACATAATCACTGTCCAAATAACCAGGGGGCAATGTGATCGACGATTTTGCAGCAGACGGCCAGCTAGCCAAAGCCATACCGGGATTTAAACCGCGCGAGCCGCAGCGCCAGATGGCGGTGGCGGTCAGCGAAGCGATTGAGGCCTCCCGGCCGCTGGTGGTGGAAGCGGGGACCGGAACCGGTAAAACCTACGCTTACCTGGCGCCTGCGCTGCGGGCGAAAAAAAAGGTGATTATCTCCACCGGCTCGAAAGCGCTGCAGGATCAGCTTTACAGCCGCGATCTGCCCACCGTCGCCAAAGCGCTCAAATTCACCGGGAAACTGGCGCTGCTCAAAGGGCGCTCCAACTACCTGTGTCTCGAACGTCTTGAGCAGCAGGCGCTGGCGGGCGGCGATCTGCCGGTGCAAACCCTCAGCGATGTGATCCTCCTGCGCTCCTGGTCGAATCAAACCCAGGATGGCGATATCAGCACCTGCGCCAGCGTCGCGGAAGACTCTCAGGCCTGGCCGCTGGTGACCAGCACCAACGATAACTGTCTCGGTAGCGACTGCCCACTGTATAAAGATTGCTTCGTGGTGAAGGCGCGTAAAAAAGCGATGGACGCCGACGTGGTGGTGGTCAACCATCACCTGTTTCTGGCCGATATGGTGGTCAAAGAGAGCGGCTTTGCCGAGCTGATCCCCGAGGCGGAAGTGATGATCTTCGATGAAGCCCATCAGCTGCCGGATATCGCCAGTCAGTACTTTGGCCAGTCGCTCTCCAGCCGCCAGCTGCTGGACCTGGCGAAAGACATCAACATTGCCTACCGCACCGAACTGAAAGACACTCAGCAGCTGCAAAAATGCGCCGACCGCCTGGCGCAAAGCGCGCAGGATTTCCGCCTGCAGCTGGGAGACCCGGGCTACCGCGGCAATCTGCGCGAGCTGCTGGCGGACAGCCACATTCAGCGAGCGCTGCTGCTGCTCGATGACGCGCTCGAGCTATGCTATGACGTCGCCAAACTTTCGCTGGGCCGCTCGGCGCTGCTCGACGCCGCTTTTGAGCGTGCCACCCTCTATCGCGGGCGCCTGAAGCGGTTGAAAGAGATCAACCAGCCGGGCTACAGCTACTGGTATGAGTGTACCTCGCGCCACTTTACTCTCGCGCTGACGCCGCTGACCGTGGCCGAGAAGTTTAAAGAGGTGATGGCGCAGAAGTCGGGGAGTTGGATCTTTACCTCGGCGACGCTGTCGGTGAACGACGATCTGCATCACTTTACCGCCCGGCTGGGGATCGATGAGGCGCAGACTCTGCTGCTGCCGAGTCCCTTTGACTATCAGCACCAGGCGCTGCTCTGCGTGCCGCGCAACCTACCCCTGCCGAACCAGCCCGGCGCGGCGCGACACCTGGCGGCGATGCTCAAGCCGCTGATCGAGGCCAACGATGGTCGCTGCTTTATGTTGTGCACCTCGCACGCCATGATGCGCGATCTGGCGGAGCAGTTCCGCGCCACCATGACGCTACCGGTGCTGCTGCAGGGCGAGACCAGCAAAGGCCAGCTGCTGCAGCAGTTCGTCAGCGCCGGCAACGCGCTGCTGGTGGCTACCAGCAGCTTCTGGGAGGGAGTCGATGTGCGCGGCGACGCGCTGTCGCTGGTGATTATCGATAAGCTACCGTTCACCTCGCCGGACGATCCGCTGCTAAAAGCGCGGATGGAAGATTGCCGGCTGCGCGGCGGCGATCCCTTCGATGAAGTGCAGCTCCCGGATGCGGTGATCACCCTTAAGCAGGGGGTGGGGCGTCTGATCCGCGATATCGACGACCGCGGGGTGCTGGTGATCTGCGACAACCGGCTGGTGATGCGCCCCTACGGCGCGGTGTTCCTGGCCAGTCTGCCGCCGGCGCCGCGAACCCGCGATATCCGTCGGGCGGTGCGCTTTCTCGCCGTACCGCCGGCAAGGTAATCCGCACTAAAATGTGTTAAGCTGCGCGCCATTTTGTTAATTAGCGGTTCCCAATAGACTTCGGGCGGCATGGCGGCGGGTTGGCCGTTTGCCGGAAATCAGGCTGCCTGAAGGCCTGAACTATGTAACGAGAGCGTGACCACCCATGCGAATTTTGGCTATCGATACCGCCACAGAGGCCTGCTCCGCGGCTCTGTGGAATGATGGCACCCTTAGTGCTCATTTCGAAATTTGTCCCCGCGAACATACCCAACGTATCCTGCCGCTGGTGCAGGAGGTCCTCACCGAGAGCGGCACCACGCTGAGCGAGCTGGACGCGCTGGCCTTTGGCCGCGGTCCGGGCAGCTTTACCGGCGTGCGCATCGGCATCGGTATCGCCCAGGGGCTGGCGCTGGGCGCCGAACTGCCAATGATTGGCGTTTCCACGCTGGCCACCATGGCGCAGGGCGCCTGGCGCAAAACCGGCGCCACCCGTGTGCTGGCGGCCATTGATGCGCGTATGGGCGAAGTCTACTGGGCCGAGTACCAGCGCGACGAGCAGGGCGTCTGGCATGGCGAAGAGACGGAAGCGGTGCTCAAACCGGACGCGGTAGCCGAACGACTGGCACAGCTTTCCGGCGAATGGGCCACCGTCGGCACCGGATGGCAGGCGTGGCCGGATCTGGCGAAAGCGAGCGGACTGACCTTAAGCAGCGGCGAAATTGAATTGCCGGCGGCGGAGGATATGCTGCCGTTAGCCTGTTACCTGCTGGCGGCGGGGAAAACCGTGGCCGTGGAGAAAGCGGAGCCGGTTTATTTGCGAAACGAGGTGGCGTGGAAGAAACTTCCAGGCCGCGAGTGAATCTCAGTAACAAGAAGACTGAGAAAAGGAGTCGCATCATGGCGGGTCAAAAACAGGGCGTTCGCTGGCTGCTGGCCGCAGCGATTGCCGTTGCGCTAAGCGGCTGCGTATCGGTGCCGGATGCCATCAAAGGCACCAGCCCGACGCCGCAGCAGGATTTGGTGCGGGTGATGAACGCCCCGCAGCTGTACGTTGGCCAGGAAGCGCGCTTTGGCGGTAAGGTGGTCAATGTGCAAAACCAGCAGGGGAAAACCCGCTTAGAAATCGCCACCGTACCGCTGGACAGCGGCGCGCGGCCAGTGCTGGGCGAGCCGTCCCGCGGAAGGATTTTTGCTGACGTCAATGGCTTCCTCGATCCGGTGGATTTCCGCGGTCAACTAGTGACTGTGGTCGGACCGATCGCCGGGGTGGTTGACGGCAAGGTGGGCAGCACGCCGTATAAATTTATGCTGATGAACGCCACCGGCTACAAGCGCTGGAACGTAGTGCAGCAGGTGGTGATGCCTCCGCAACCTATCGACCCGTGGATGCTGGGTCCGCGCCCCTGGGGCTACGGCTATGGCGGCTGGGGCTGGTACAATCCCGGCCCTGCTGAGGTGAGAAACGTTGTAACCGAATGATTTTGTTGTTTATGTTAGTTCAAAGAAACAGCGGCCGGTCCGCTGTTTCTTTGTTTTCAGTCGAATAAGAAAAAAAATAGTGACGCGCTTCGCAACCTGCTCATTGCCTAATTAATAAACTGGTACGCTGAGTTAATATAATGTTAACAAAATGTATTATCCAGGGGCTGTGATGACGACGAATAACTATTTCAGAGGTGATGCAGTGAAAAAGGTTTGGCTAAACCGTTATCCCGCAGATGTTCCGGCGGAGATAAATCCTGACCGCTATCAATCCCTGGTTGAACTGTTTGAACATGCCACCACCCGTTACGCCGACCAACCGGCGTTTATCAATATGGGTGAAGTGATGACCTACCGTAAGCTGGAGGAGCGTAGTCGCGCCTTCGCCGCTTATCTTCAGGAGGGGTTGGGGTTACAGAAGGGCGATCGCGTGGCCCTGATGATGCCTAACCTGCTGCAGTATCCGGTGGCTCTGTTTGGCATCCTGCGCGCCGGGATGATCGTGGTTAACGTCAACCCCTTATATACCCCGCGCGAACTGGAGCATCAGCTCAACGACAGCGGCGCGGCGGCGATCGTCATAGTCTCCAACTTTGCCCATACCCTGGAAAAAGTGGTGGCGAAAACTCAGGTCCAGCATGTGATCCTGACGCGCATGGGCGACCAGCTTTCCACCGCCAAAGGCACGCTGGTGAACTTTGTGGTCAAGTACATTAAGCGCCTGGTGCCGAAGTACCACCTGCCGGACGCCATCTCGTTTCGCAGCGCGTTGCAGCACGGCTATCGCATGCAGTACGTCAAGCCGGAGATCGTTGCGGAAGATCTGGCGTTTCTGCAGTACACCGGGGGCACCACCGGCGTGGCCAAAGGTGCGATGCTCACCCACCGCAATATGCTGGCTAACCTCGAGCAGGTCAATGCCACCTACGGCCCGCTGCTGCATCGCGGCAAAGAGTTCGTGGTGACCGCGCTGCCGCTGTATCACATTTTCGCCCTGACCATGAACTGCCTGCTGTTTATCGAACTGGGCGGGCAAAATTTGCTGATCACCAACCCACGCGATATCCCCGGGCTGGTGAAGGAGCTGGCGAAGTATCCTTTTACCGCCATGACCGGGGTCAATACCCTGTTCAACGCCTTGCTGAACAACAAAGAGTTCCAGCAGCTTGATTTCTCCTCGCTGCATTTGTCCGCCGGCGGTGGAATGCCGGTGCAGCAGGCGGTGGCCGAGCGCTGGGTAAAACTGACCGGGCAATATCTGCTGGAGGGCTACGGCCTGACAGAGTGTTCCCCGCTGGTCAGCGTTAACCCGCACGATATTGACTACCACAGCGGCAGCATTGGCCTGCCGGTGCCCTCCACCGAAGCCAAACTGGTGGATGATGATGATAACGAAGTGGCGCCGGGTCAGCCGGGCGAGCTCTGTATTAAAGGGCCGCAGGTGATGCTGGGCTACTGGCAGCGCCCTGACGCGACGGATGAGATTATCAAAGACGGCTGGCTGCACACCGGGGATATCGCGGTGATGGATGAAGAGGGGTTCCTGCGCATCGTCGATCGCAAAAAAGATATGATCCTGGTGTCGGGTTTTAACGTCTATCCGAACGAAATCGAAGATGTGGTCATGCAGCATAGCGGGGTGCTGGAAGTGGCGGCCATCGGCGTGCCGTCCGGCAGCAGCGGCGAAGCGGTGAAGATTTTCGTAGTCAAGAAAGATGCTGCGTTAACCGAAGAGGCGCTGATTACGTTCTGCCGTCGCCATTTGACCGGATACAAGGTGCCGAAGCTGGTGGAATTCCGTGACGAACTGCCGAAATCCAACGTCGGAAAAATTTTGCGGCGAGAACTGCGTGACGAAGCGCGCGCTAAAGTGGACAATAAAGGCTAAGTAACGAATGAGTCGCCTGACGCCGGCTACGCCGGCGTTTTTTATGGGCGCAAGTTAAGAGAGTATGCTTTGAACTATCAGATGATCACCACCGACGATGGCCTGCGCGCTGTCTGCGAAGCGGCAAGCGCGGCCTCCGCCGTCGCTCTGGATACGGAATTTGTCCGCACCCGCACCTATTACCCGCAGCTGGGCCTGCTGCAGCTGTTCGACGGCCAGCAGGTCTCTCTGATCGATCCCTTGACGATTAACGACTGGGCGCCGATGCGCGACCTGCTGCTCAACCAGGATGTGACTAAATACCTGCATGCCGGCAGCGAAGATTTAGAAGTCTTCCTTAATGCATTTAACCTGATGCCGCAGCCGCTGATTGACACCCAGATCCTGGCGGCCTTCTGCGGCCGCCCAATGTCCTGGGGCTTCGCTTCGATGGTGGAAGAGTATTCCGGGGTAGCGCTGGATAAAAGTGAATCCCGCACCGACTGGCTGGCGCGCCCGCTGACTGAGCGTCAGTGTGAATATGCCGCGGCCGACGTCTGGTATCTGCTGCCGATCGCCAGCCAGTTAATGGCGGAGACCGATCGCGCTGGCTGGCTGCCGGCGGCGCTCGACGAGTGCCGCGTGATGCAGCAGCGTCGTCAGGAGGTGGTCGACCCGGCCGAGGCCTGGCGCGATATCGGCAACGCCTGGCAGCTGCGTACCCGCCAGCTGGGTTGTCTGCAGCTGTTGGCGGAGTGGCGCCTGCGCAAAGCGCGCGAGCGCGACCTGGCGGTAAACTTTGTGGTGCGGGAAGAGCATCTGTGGAGCGTGGCGCGCTATATGCCCACCAGCCTGGGCGAGCTCGACAGCCTCGGGTTATCCGGTAGCGAAATTCGCTTCCACGGCAAAACGCTGATTAGCCTGGTCGAAAAAGCGCAGGCGCTGCCGGAGTCGGCCCTGCCGGCGCCGCTGCAGAACCTGATCGACATGCCGGGCTACCGCAAAGCCTTTAAAGATATTAAAGCGCTGGTGCAGGAAGTGAGCACGGAGAAGGGCGTAAGCGCGGAGCTGCTGGCGTCGCGTCGGCAGATCAACCAGCTGCTGAACTGGCACTGGCAGCTGAAAACGCAAGCCGGTGAACCTGAGCTGATTTCCGGTTGGCGCGGGGAGCTGATGGCCGAGCGGCTGAAGAGGCTGTTAAACGACTATCCGCGCTAGTTCGCGGCCAGGTTCAGACCATTAAAAAACCGGCGGCGCGTGGCGTAGCCGGTTTTTTTTCGCGATAGCGCGACAGGTCAGGATTTCGACTCTTCCGTTTCGGGTAGGGTCACGTTCAGCTCAAGAATGGATATATCCCCGTCCCGCTGCTCCAGCTGCACGCTGACCATCTCCGGGTCGATCTGTACGTATTTACAGATCACTTCCAGGATATCTTTGCGTAACTGCGGCAGGTAATGCGGCTCCGCGTCGCCGCGGCGGCGCTCGGCGACGATGATTTGCAGGCGTTCTTTCGCAATATTAGCCGTGTTCTTTTTTCGCGAGAGAAAAAAGTCGAGTAAAGCCATAATTTATCCTCCGAACAGGCGTTTGAGGAAACCTTTCTTCTCTTCTTCAATGAAGCGGAAAGGGCGTTCTTCTCCGAGCAGACGTTCAACGGTATCGGCATAGGCTTTGCCTGCGTCCGAGGCGGCATCGAGGATCACCGGCTCACCCTGGTTGGATGCGCGCAGGACTGACTGGTCTTCCGGGATCACGCCTACCAGGTTGATGCGCAGAATTTCCAGCACGTCTTCCATGCTCAGCATATCGCCTTTATTAACGCGGCCTGGATTGTAGCGGGTCAGCAGCAGATGCTCTTTGATTGGCTCTTCGCCATTTTCCGCGCGGCGGGATTTAGAGGCGAGAATGCCAAGGATACGGTCGGAGTCGCGAACGGAGGAGACTTCCGGGTTAGTGGTGATGATGGCTTCATCAGCAAAGTAAAGCGCCATCAGCGCACCGGTTTCAATGCCTGCCGGGGAATCACAGACGATGAAATCGAATTCCATTTTCTTCAGTTCTTCGAGAACCTTGTCGACGCCTTCGCGAGTCAGAGCGTCTTTATCCCGGGTCTGGGAAGCCGGGAGAATGTAGAGATTTTCCGTGCGCTTATCTTTAATCAGCGCCTGGTTCAGTGTGGCATCGCCCTGAATGACGTTGACGAAATCATAAACGACGCGACGTTCGCAGCCCATAATCAGGTCGAGGTTACGCAGGCCGATGTCGAAGTCGATAACGACGGTTTTCTTTCCCTTCTGGGCCAAACCTGTAGCGATGGCCGCGCTGGAGGTGGTCTTGCCAACGCCCCCTTTACCCGAAGTCACAACAATAATGCGTGCCATAGAAATTCCTTGTTAAAAAGGGATTAATTTAACGGTTGAATTGCCAAAGCGCTTTCACCTAAACGCAGGCGCGCCGCTTTGCCATAAAATTCGGCCGGGATGTTATCGCTCAGCCAATATTCCCCGGCGATGGAGACCAGCTCCGCCGCAAGGTGGGTACAAAATATCTGGGCGTCTCTGTCGCCACCGGCGCCTGCCAGCGCGCGTCCTCGCATCATGCCATATACATGGATATTTCCGTCAGCGATAAGTTCCGCACCGGCACTCACATGATTTGTAACAATAAGATCACAGTGTGGCGCATAAATGCGCTGACCGGAACGTACCGGCTGATCAATCAAACGCGTTTTTGTGATCTGACTAGCAACTGGCGGCGGCGGGGTGGGGTCGGACGGTGCCGGACGAGAGGCTTTTTCTTTCCCTTCGGTTAATAACGGGATGCCGGCGCGGTCGATTTCGGTTTTCAGGCGCGGAATTTTGCATCCGCTAACGCCCATAATACGTAAACCGGTCGCGGCGATAGCCTCGTTGATGGCGCGCCATTCCACCTCCTCCTCGATGCTGGCGATATTCACCACCACCGGAGCATGACGTAAAAAAGCGGGAGCCTGGGCGATTTTGTCTTCTAACGCCTGACGAATAACCTCGGGATTTGCATCGTGCAAATGAACGACAGATAACGTGAAGCTACTGCCTTTAAGTTCGATTGGCGTATTTGACATCCTGGCCTTACTCAATTTGCTGTTTATCAACCGCCGAAGTGCGGTGATATTCCGAAGACTAAAAGGCATGTTATAGTCACTCATATATTGAGGCAAGTGACCACGGGTCTAATTCCGAGTAAAACTATGTTTTGTGTGATCTATCGAAGTACTAAACGTGAACAAACCTATTTATACGTCGAAAAAAAGGACGATTTCTCGCGCGTTCCTGACGAGCTAATGCGCAGCTTTGGCACGCCGCAAATGGCGATGCTGCTGCCGCTGGATGGGCGCAAAAAACTGGTTAACGCCGATCTGGAAAAAGTGAAACAGGCGTTAAGCGAACAGGGCTATTACCTGCAACTGCCTCCGCCGTCTGAAAATCTACTAAAGAAACACCTGGCGGAACAGGGGAAACAATCCGATTAACCCACGAGGGAAAATAATGTACCAACATCATAACTGGCAGGGTGCGCTTCTGGATTATCCAGTAAGCAAAGTAGTGTGCGTCGGCAGTAATTATGCGAAACACATCAAGGAAATGGGCAGTGCGACGCCGGAAGAGCCGGTGCTGTTTATTAAACCTGAGACTGCGCTGTGCGATCTTCGTCAGCCGTTGGTGCTTCCTGAGGGGCTGGGCTCGGTGCATCACGAAGTCGAGCTGGCGGTGCTTATCGGCAGCACGCTGCGTCAGGCGACGGAAGAGCATGTGCTGAAAGGGATTGCCGGCTATGGCGTCGCGCTGGATCTCACGCTGCGCGACCTGCAGGCGAAAATGAAAAAAGCGGGACAACCCTGGGAGAAGGCCAAAGGCTTCGATAATGCCTGTCCGATCTCCGGCTTTATCCCGGCCGCTGAGTTCCACGGCGACCCGCAGAATACGTCGTTAAGCCTGAAGATTAATGGCGAAGTGCGCCAGCAGGGCACCACTGCCGACATGATCCATAGGATTGTGCCGCTGATCGCCTATATGTCGCGCTTCTTTACCCTCAAAGCCGGGGATGTGATCCTCACCGGCACCCCGGAAGGCGTGGGGCCGCTGCACAGCGGTGACGAGCTGGAGGTCGGCTTCAACGGCCTGGCGCTCACTACCCGCGTGCTGTAAGCGCTATTTGCCGCCTTTTGGGGCGGCAAAACTTGCATCGGCGTGCCAGACTGGTTATAAGGTGCACCCTTAACTGGCAACGACGGACACTCCGATGAGCGAACAACCTTTCTGGCAACAAAAAACACTGGATGACATGAGCGACGCGGAGTGGGAATCGCTGTGTGACGGCTGCGGCCAGTGCTGCCTGCACAAGCTGATGGATGAAGACACTGACGAGATCTACTTCACCAACGTCGCCTGTCGTCAGCTCAATATCAAAACCTGCCAGTGTCGTAACTACGCGCGTCGCTTTGAGTATGAGCCGGACTGCATCAAGCTTACCCGCGAAAATCTGCCGACCTTCGAATGGCTGCCGCCGACCTGTGCCTATCGCCTGCTGGCGGAAGGCAAGCCTCTGCCGGCCTGGCACCCGCTGCTGACTGGCTCAAAAGCGGCGATGCACGGCGAACGCATCTCCGTTCGCCATATTGCGGTGCCTGAGTCCACGGTGGTCGACTGGCAGGACCATATCCTTAATCTGCCTGACAGGGCGCGCTAAGCGCCGTCACGCTTTCTTCGCGTGGAACAGCCCGTTTTCACCGTCGGTTTCTTCCGCCACCCAGAAGTGAATATTGAAGCGGGCGTCGTCACTGAGTTCGACGCGGTGCCAGTACTGCGGCGGACTGGTAGCAAACTGCCCGGCATGAATCACGACTTTTTTCTCCGGCTCCGTCGCCTGTTCATTGGCAAAACCGTAATAGGTCACCGTTCCCTCCATGACGCACAGCTGGCCGAAGACGCCAGCCGCGGTGTTGTGGTGGCTCAGCAGGGCGGCAGGGACATTCTCTTTGGTAAAGAATGGGGTGGAGCGTTTAACTTTCCAGTCTGCGGGGATCAGTAAAGATGACATGTGAGCTCCTGTTGGGTTTTAAAAGATGTATTTAATATGCTCCTTTTAATTGCTATGGTCAACCATAGAGGTCAACCATAGACGGGAAACGATTCAGCGATGCGCAGGAGGCATAAAAAAACGCCCCGCAGGGCGTTTCATTGTGGGCTGTACTCGCCGCGGCTTAACGACCAAACAGATCGCGTTTTTTCGCTTTGAAAGGCTGAGCAACGATCACCAGAATAGCGACCAGCAGATAGGCGGCGAAAATCCCCACCAGCCATTGCGGCATCTCCAGCGACAGGAACTGCCACTGACGTACTGAACAGTCTCCGGACGCAACGAAAACCTGCGGCAGCCATTTATCCAGCGGCAGCCAGGTTGGGAAGCGGGCGGCGAAATCGCAGGTCTGGAACGGTGAAGGGTGCAGCTGGATCATCGTATGCTCCCACGCCAGCTGTAGTCCGCGTATCGCGCTGTACAACCAGATTGCCATGGCGACATAGCGCAGCGGCGTTTTGGGGGCGATAGCGCCCACCAGTCCCGCGCCCATGATGCCGAACAGCGCGCAGCGTTCGTAAATACACATGACACACGGCTGCAGCAGCATCACGTGCTGGAACCACAGCGCGACAAGTTCGAGAATAAAAGCGGTCAACGCCATCAGGAGCCAGGCACCGCGTCCTCTTGAGCACTGGTTTAAATATTGCAACATAATCATTTCCCTGGAAGATGCTAAATCATGGCAGTGTAAACGAAAACCGAACCGACGCCAGAGGCGCGGCGGAAAATATTCCGTAACGGGTTATTGATGCGCCCGGGCGAACCCGGGCAAAAACTGACTCAGGGCAGGCTGGGCGTCACCAGCCAGCCGTGCGCCAGCAGCCAGTCGGTGACTGGCATCAGGGTGAACTCGACGCATAACAGGCCGACCAGCGTCAGTACGATGGTGTAGGGCAGCGCCATCCACACCATACGGCCATAGGAGAGCCTAATAAGCGGCGCCAGGGCGGAAGTCAGCAGGAAGAGAAACGCCGCCTGGCCGTTCGGGGTGGACACCGAGGGCAGGTTGGTGCCGGTGTTGATCGCTACCGCCAGCATCTCAAACTGGGGCAGGCTGATGGCGCCATGTTCGAGCGCCGCTTTCGCTTCGTTGATGTAGACCGTGCCGACAAACACGTTATCCGAAATGGACGACAGCAGGCCGTTGAACAGATAAAACAGCGACAGCTGCGCGTGCGGCGAGGCCTGCAGGACAAACTCGATCACCGGCGTGAACAGCTGCTGATCGATGATAACCGCGACGATGGAGAAGAAGACCGTCAGCAGCGCGGTAAAGGGCAGCGCCTCGGTGAACGCCTTGCCAATGGCGTGCTCATCGGTAACGCCGGTAAAGGTGGTGGCGAGGATGATCACCGACAGGCCAATCAGGCCGACCTCAGCCAGGTGAAAAGCCAGGGCCACGATCAGCCAAACGCCAATGAGCGCCTGGGCAATCAGCCGCAGTCGCTCCTGACGGCTGCGCTGGGCGCGGCTGCGATCGTCAAACTCCTGCAGCACCTTGCGCACCGTCGGCGGTAGCGGTTCGCCGTAGCCAAACAGGCGATACTTTTCGACCAGCAGACAGGTTAACAGACCGCAGACCATCACCGGCAGGGTCACGGGCGCCATGCGAAGAAAGAACTCGCCAAAATGCCAGCCCGCGGCTTTGGCGATAATCAGGTTTTGCGGCTCGCCGACCATGGTCATGACGCCGCCGAGCGCGGTCCCGACGCCGGCGTGCATCATCAGGCTGCGCAGAAAGCCGCGGAACTGCTCCAGCACCTCACGGTAGTGCTGCTCGATATGGCTGTCATCGAGCAGGTCGCTATCGTCCGGGCGCGCCGAGGCGACGCGGTGATAGATGCCGTAGAACCCGACGGCGACGCTGATCACTACCGCCACCACCGTCAGCGCATCGAGAAAGGCCGAGAGGAAGGCGGCCGCCAGGCAGAACGCCAGCGATAGCAGCATTTTGCTGCGGATCCCCAGCAGCAGGCGCGTAAACACGAACAGCAAAAGCTGTTTCATAAAGTAGATACCCGCCACCATGAACATCAGCAGGAGCAGCACCTCCAGATTGCCGGCGATCTCTTCCCGGACGTGCGCCGGGCTGGTCATGCCGATCAGCAGCGCCTCGATAGCCAGCAGACCACCCGGCAGCAGCGGATAGCACTTCAGCGCCATGGCGAGGGTAAAGATAAACTCGACCACCAGCAGCCAGCCGGCGACAAACGGCGCCACGGCGAACACCAGCGGATTTACGATTAAGAAAATGATTAATGCCAGCTTGTACCAGTCCGGCGACTGGCCAAGAAAATTGCGCCACAGCGCGCGGCCATAAGAAATTTCCACGACAGAATCCTTCCCCGTCAATGAGTGCATGGTTTTGTGCATAACGATTGGCAAGAGTACCAGTTGAGCAAAATGAGAAGCAACTTTCTTCGCGCCGCGCTGGCGGTTTGTGAAGATAAGGAAAAGCGCAAAGTAAAAGCGGAAAATTAAACGGCGATCCCTTTTTAATTCACTTGCCATGCTATCTGCGCTATAGCGGCTCTGGTATGATGAGTGCAATTGTAACGCTGTGTAATGGAAATCTTACTATGGTCATTAAGGCGCAGAGCCCTGCGGGTTTCGCGGAAGAGTACATCATTGAGAGTATCTGGAATAACCGCTTCCCTCCCGGATCGATTCTCCCCGCTGAACGCGAGCTTTCTGAGCTGATCGGTGTCACCCGCACAACCCTGCGCGAAGTATTGCAGCGTCTGGCCCGTGACGGCTGGCTGACCATTCAGCATGGTAAGCCCACTAAAGTGAATAACTTTTGGGAAACCTCCGGCCTGAATATCCTCGAAACGCTGGCGCGCCTCGATCACGACAGCGTACCGCAGCTGATTGATAATCTGCTCTCCGTGCGCACCAACATTTCCACGATTTTTATCCGCACCGCGTTTCGCCAGCATCCGGATAAAGCGCTGGCGGTCCTGGACAGCGCCCGGGAGGTGGAGGATCACGCCGACGCCTTCGCCGAGCTTGATTATAATATTTTCCGTGGTCTGGCGTTTGCCTCCGGCAACCCGATCTACGGTCTGATCCTCAACGGCATGAAGGGGTTGTATACCCGCATCGGCCGCCACTATTTCTCCAGCCCGGAAGCGCGCAGCCTGGCGCTCGGTTTCTATCATCAGCTGGCGAAAGTGTGTGAGGCTGGCCTGCATGACCAGGTTTACGAGCTGGTTCGTCGCTACGGCCATGACAGCGGCGAGATCTGGCACCGGATGCAGAAATCGCTGCCCGGTGATTTAGCCATGAATATGCGTTAAGCGGGCTTTTCGCGATCGATATACAGAACAAGGGGGCCAATGGCCCCCTTTGTTATTTTACTCGCCCCGCAATGCTATAGCGCGTTCGGCCGCGCCGGGCAGCGGTCCAACAGCTCAATGCTGCCGTCGGCGTTCTGCTGCTCCAGCAGCACATCGAACCCCCACAGACGATGCACATGCTTCAGCACTTCGCGCCGGCCTTTGTCCAGCGGGACGCGGTTGTGCGGCACATAGCGCAAGGTCAGCGATCGGTCGCCGCGCAGGTCAACGTTCCACACCTGGATGTTCGGCTCAAGATTGCTGAGGTTATACTGCGCGGAGAGCTTATTGCGGATCTCGCGATAGCCCTCTTCGTTGTGAATCGCCGAGATCTCCAGATAATTGTTGTGATCGTCGTCGAGCACGGTAAAGAAGCGGAAATCGCGCATGATCTTCGGCGACAGGAACTGACTGATAAAGCTTTCATCCTTAAAGTCGCGCATGGCGAAATGCAGCGTTTCCAGCCAGTCAGAACCGGCGATATCGGGGAACCAGTACTTATCCTCTTCCGTGGGCGACTGACAGATGCGCTTGATGTCCTGGAACATGGCGAAGCCCAGCGCGTAGGGGTTAATCCCGCTGTACCACGGACTGTTGTACGGCGGCTGGAACACCACGTTGGTATGGCTGTGGAGAAACTCCAGCATAAAGCGCTCAGTCACTTTCCCTTCATCGTAGAGATGGTTGAGGATGGTGTAGTGCCAGAAGGTGGCCCACCCCTCGTTCATCACCTGGGTCTGTTTCTGCGGGTAGAAATACTGGCTGACTTTACGCACGATGCGCAGGATCTCGCGCTGCCACGGTTCGAGCAGCGGGGCGTTCTTCTCCATAAAGTACAGCAGGTTCTCCTGCGGTTCGGAAGGGTAGCGACGAGCGGATTCAATCGCTTTTTCCTCTTCGCGCTTCGGCAGGGTGCGCCACAGCATATTCACCTGGCTTTGCAGATACTCTTCCCGGCTTTTCTGCCGCGCTTTCTCCTCCTGCAGAGAGATTTTTTGCGGACGTTTATAGCGGTCGACGCCGTAGTTCATCAGCGCGTGGCAGGAGTCGAGCAGTTTCTCTACTTCGTCGACGCCATAGCGCTCTTCGCACTCGGTGATGTACTTACGGGCAAAGATCAGATAGTCGATGATCGAGCTGGCGTCGGTCCAGCTGCGAAACAGATAGTTATTTTTAAAAAACGAGTTATGCCCGTAGCAGGCATGGGCCATCACCAGCGCCTGCATGGTGATGGTGTTTTCCTCCATCAGGTAGGCGATACAGGGGTTGGAGTTGATGACTATCTCATACGCCAGACCCTGCTGACCGTGCTTATAGGCCTGCTCGGTCTCAATAAATTTTTTGCCAAACGACCAGTGCGGATAGTTGATGGGCATGCCGACGCTGGAGTAGGCGTCCATCATCTGCTCGGAAGTAATGACTTCGATCTGGTGCGGGTAGGTGTCAAGACGATAGAGCTTGGCGACCCGGTCCACTTCGGCCAGGTAGGTTTCCAGTAACTCGAACGTCCAGTCGGGTCCATCGCTTAAACGGGTGGTGTCCCTGTTCATGGAGTCAATCGTAGCCATTAGCGCGCCCTCGTTGTTGTTGGTTTTCTCTGAACGGAAAACCTCTAAACAAGCATAGAACACGGTGCAGCAAACTGTGCTGTACGCCAATCGCTTTTCTTCGCGATTTCCCCATCTCAAAGCCGTTTTTTTGCCTTGTTTGCAGAATTTAATGCTGGGTAAAAATAAAGCGCAGCATGAGATCGTAAATCTCACAGCGCAGGGCTGGTGCGGTTTGCTGTGAGTTAAGTCACCATGAATAAAGCGTATGTTGAATAATATTTTCAACTGAGTTATCAATTTGTAATTAGATGATTGTTCTTTAACTGTTACGGAGTCGCTATGCGTGTCGTCATACTGGGAAGTGGGGTGGTTGGGGTAGCCAGCGCGTGGTATTTGAGTCAGGCGGGTCATGACGTGACGGTCATCGACCGTCAGCCCGGTCCGGCAGAGGAGACCAGCGCGGCCAACGCCGGGCAGATTTCTCCCGGCTATGCGGCGCCCTGGGCGGCGCCGGGGGTGCCGCTGAAGGCGATCAAATGGATGTTTCAGCGCCATGCGCCGCTGGCGATCGGTCTTGACGGCACCTCGTTCCAGTTGAAGTGGATGTGGCAGATGCTGCGCAACTGCGACACCCGCCACTATATGGAGAACAAAGGCCGTATGGTGCGCCTGGCGGAGTACAGCCGCGACTGCCTGAAGGCGCTGCGCGACACCACCGGCATTCAGTATGAAGGGCGCCAGGGCGGGACGCTGCAGCTGTTCCGTACCGCCAAACAGTATGAAAATGCCACCCGCGACATCGCGGTGCTGGAGGACGCCGGCGTGCCGTATCAGCTGCTGGAAGCGAAGCGGTTGGCGGAGGTGGAGCCGGCGCTGGCGGAGGTCAGCCACAAACTGACCGGCGGCCTGCGTCTGCCAAATGATGAAACCGGCGACTGCCAGCTGTTTACCACCCGTTTGGCGGCGATGGCGGAGCAGGCCGGCGTGACCTTCCGCTTCAACACCGCAGTGGATGCGCTGCTGCACGAGGGCGATCGCATTGCCGGGGTGAAATGCGGCGATGAGATTATCAAGGGCGACGCCTATGTGATGGCCTTCGGCTCCTACTCGACGGCGATGCTTAAAGGGCTGGTGGATATACCGGTCTACCCGCTGAAAGGCTACTCATTGACTATTCCGATCGCTCAGGAGGACGGCGCGCCGGTTTCAACTATCCTTGATGAGACTTACAAAATCGCCATCACCCGCTTCGATCAGCGCATTCGGGTCGGCGGCATGGCGGAGATCGTCGGTTTTAACAAAACGCTGCTGCAGCCGCGTCGCGAAACCCTGGAGATGGTGGTGCGCGATCTGTTCCCGCGCGGCGGCCACGTGGAGCAGGCGACGTTCTGGACGGGCCTGCGGCCGATGACGCCGGACGGCACGCCGGTGGTCGGCCGCACAGCGTATAAAAATCTGTGGCTCAACACCGGCCACGGCACGCTTGGCTGGACCATGGCCTGCGGCTCCGGGCAGCTTATCAGCGATCTGATCTCCGGCCGCACGCCGGCGATCCCTTACGACGATCTGGCGGTTGCCCGCTACAGCCCCGGTTTTACCCCGGCGCGCCCGCAGCACCTGCACGGCGCACACAACTAAGGAGCTTGCATGACCCGTCCGGTAGTGGCCAGCATCGACCTGCTGGCCTTGCGGCAGAATTTACAGATAGTGCGTCGCGCGGCCCCCGGGTCGCGCCTGTGGGCGGTGGTCAAGGCCAACGCCTACGGCCACGGCGTGGCGCGCGTATGGAGTGCGTTAAGCGCGGCGGATGGTTTCGCCTTGCTCAACCTGGAAGAGGCGATCCTGCTGCGCGAGCAGGGCTGGAAAGGCCCGATCCTGCTGCTGGAGGGCTTCTTCCATGCCGATGAGCTGGCGGTGCTGGATCAATATCGTTTAACCACCAGCGTCCACAGCAACTGGCAGATTAAGGCCCTGCAGCAGGCGAAGCTGCGCGCGCCGCTGGATATCTATCTCAAGGTGAACAGCGGCATGAACCGGCTGGGCTTTATGCCTGAGCGGGTCCACACCGTCTGGCAGCAGCTGCGGGCGATAAGCAACGTCGGCGAGATGACGCTGATGTCGCACTTCGCGGAGGCGGAGAACCCGCAGGGAATTGTCGAGCCGATGCGCCGTATCGAACAGGCGGCGGAGGGGCTGGATTGCCCGCGCTCGCTGGCCAACTCGGCGGCGACCCTCTGGCATCCGGAAGCGCATTTTGACTGGGTTCGTCCAGGCATCGTGCTGTATGGCGCGTCGCCTTCCGGGCAGTGGCAGGACATCGCCAACACCGGGCTGAAGCCGGTGATGACGCTGCGCAGCGAGATTATCGGCGTGCAGAACCTGCGCCCCGGCGAGGCGATTGGCTATGGCGGCCTGTACCGCACCACCCAGGAGCAGCGGATCGGCATCGTCGCCTGCGGCTATGCCGATGGCTATCCGCGGGTGGCGCCGAGCGGCACGCCGGTGCTGGTGGATGGCGTACGCACCACCACCGTTGGACGCGTATCGATGGATATGCTGGCGGTCGATTTAACGCCTTGTCCGCAGGCCGGGATCGGCGCGCCGGTCGAGCTGTGGGGCAAAGAGATTAAAATCGACGACGTGGCGGCCAGCAGCGGCACCGTCGGCTATGAGCTGATGTGCGCCCTGGCGCCGCGGGTGCCAGTTGTGACCCTGTAACCTATTCCGGGGCGGATCACTCCGCCTCGTCTTCCGCGACCCGCACCCCAACCTTCAGCACGTGATCGTTCTCTTTTTCAGCTACCGTCCACACCATCCCGGCGAACTCCACCTGGTCGCCCACCACCGGCGCCGCGCCCAGCAGCTGCTGCACCACTTCCCCGAGCGACTGCTGATGCTCGCGGAACTCCTCACCGCCGTCGAGACCGTAGATTTGCGCCACATCGGCGAAGCGGGCCTCAGCATCAAGAATGAAGTCGCCGAAAAAGCGCTGATCGAGCGCCACCGGCGGCGACTGGCTGAACATTTTGCCCAGCGCCGGCAGGTCGTGCTCTCGACCAATAACGCACAGGATATCGCCTTCCCGCAGGCGGGTGCTGCCGGTGGGGTGCAGCAGGACATTGTTGCGAAACAGCGCGGCAATCCGCGTCTCCGGTGGCATGTGCAAGTCGCGCAGCGCCGCGCCGATGCACCACTTATCGGCCCCCAGCTGGTAGACAAACTGCTCCCACGGGTTTTCCGGGTGAATATCCAGCCCGACGCGGGAGATGGGCCAGCTGATGGGCGGAACCACCACTTTGGCTTTTTTCGCCGCCCACGACAGCGAAGTGCCCTGCAGCAGCAGCGACACCAGCACCACGAAGAAGGCGACATTGAAGAACAGGCGGGCGTTGTCCAGGCCGGCCATCATCGGGAACACCGCGAGAATAATGGGCACCGCGCCGCGCAGGCCAACCCAGCTGATAAACACCCGTTCGCGCAGGTTAAAGCCGCGAAACGGCAGCAGGCCGGCAAACACCGACAGGGGCCGGGCAATGAATATCATCCACATCGACAGCAGCAGCGCCGGGATAGCGATCGGCAGCAGGTCGGAGGGCGTCACCAGCAGGCCCAGCACCAGGAACATGGCGATCTGCGCCAGCCACGCCAGGCCGTCGAAGTTCTGCAGGATGCCGTGCCGGTTGCGGATCGGCCGGTTGCCCAGCAGAAAGCCGCAGAGATAGACGGCGAGGATACCGCTGCCGTCGAGGGAGGTGGTGACGGCAAAAATCATGATCCCGCCGCTCAGCGCCAGCAGCGGATAGAGGCCGGCGGGCAGCACGATGCGGTTAATCATCTGCAGCAGCAGGTAGCCGCCGCCGAGGCCGATGGCGATCCCGAGGCCGAACTGCTGAATGATATGCACGGCGAACATCCAGCTGAGGCCGGTTTGGTGCTGCTGGATCATTTCGATCAGGGTGATGGTCAGGAAGACCGCCATCGGGTCGTTACTGCCTGACTCTATCTCCAGCGTCGAGCCGACGCGCTCGTTGAGCCCCTTGCCGCCGAGCAGCGAGAAGACCGCCGCGGCGTCGGTGGAGCCGACAATGGCGCCGATCAGCAGGCCTTCGATCAGATCCAGCTTGAACAACCAGGCCGCCATCATCCCGGTCAGCGCCGAGGTGATCAGTACCCCAACCGTCGCCAGCGACAGCGCGGGCCACAGCGCGACGCGAAAGGAGCTGGCCTGGGTGCGCATCCCGCCGTCCAGCAGGATCACCGCCAGCGCCAGGTTACTCACCATATAGGCGAAGGGGTAGTTGTCGAAGGGGATGCCGCCGATGCCGTCAATGCCTGCCAGCATCCCGATGGCCAGAAAGATGACCAGAATCGGGATGCCAAGGCGCGAAGAAAAGGAGCTCAATAAGATACTGCAGGTTACTAAAACAGAACCCAGAATAAACAGACTAATGACCGCAGCGGCGTCCAATGTTCACGTACTCCCTGACTGGCGTGAAAAAATGGCTAAAAGTGACACTATTTTAACAATTCGCAGGGGATCCGCCTATGCGTTCGGGACATTTATTCTGTCAGCACCGGATGGCCGCCGATCGTCAGAGTGGTGGCCGTCGCCTGATTCACCAGGCGCGCGCGGGCGCCCAGCGGCAGGGTCACCGTGCGCTGCTCGTGGCCAAACTCCAGTCCGCTAATCAGCGGCAGGGGGAGCTGCTGGCGCAGATAATCAAAGACCTGCGGCAAATCGTATCCCGCGTCATAGTCGTTCGGCGCGCTGCCGGTGAAGCTGCCGAAGATCACCGCTTTCTGCGCCGCCAGCACGCCACTGTGCAACAGCTGAAGCAGCATGCGCTCGACGCGGAACGGGTGCTCGTTGATATCCTCCACCACCAGGATGCCGTCGCGGATCGCCGGCAGCCACGGCGTGCCGATAAGCGAGGTCAGCATCGCCAGATTTCCCCCCCACAGGGTGCCTTCCACCCGGCAGTTCGGCCCTTCGCCCGGCCATTCGAGGGTGAATTCCGGCTGGCGTAGCGCCTGCCAGAAATGGTGCTCGGTAAACGGGTCGAGTGTCTCCGCGCCGAAGTTGCCGGCGAGCATTGGCCCGCTGAAGGTGATGACGTTGCCCATGGCCAGCAGGCCCGACTGGATAGCGGTGAAATCGCTGTGGCCGCAAATCAGCAGCGGGTCGCGCTGCTGGCGGGCAACCAGTCCCTGCCAGTCGATATGCGGCAGCAGGCGACTGGCGCCGTAGCCGCCGCGCACGGCGAGGACGATCCGGTTGCGGCCGGGCAACTGGGCCAGCTGGTTAATATCGGCCAGCCGTTCATGTTCAGTCCCGGCGAAACGCTGCTGCCGGCGGGGAATGACCTGCTGGTGGGCCACCTCGTGTCCGGCCTGCTGCAGACGCTCGACGCCGCGGGCTGCCGCCTGCTGGTTGATGCAATACCCGGATGGCGCGACCAGATAAAACTGAGACATGATAATTCCTTGCTATGAATGAAAGGGTTATGATGCCGCCTGGAATGGCGATTGTCATCTCCAGGTGGCTAACTTCAGTCCGCACCCGTCATCCTTCAGGTTGTCGGCAGGCGGGAGACGTACCGCGGCCGTCGTTCTGTAGCATGATGGCGTTTGGGTAGATAAGGATAGATGTGTGAAATTGAGATGGTTGCTTATTTTAGTCGTTTTTCTGGCCGGTTGTAGTTCGAAACATGATTACACTAACCCGCCGTGGAACCCCGAGGTCCCGGTGAAGCGGGCGATGCAGTGGATGCCGATCAGTGAAAAAGCCGGCGCCGCCTGGGGCGTGGATCCGCAGCTGATCACGGCGATCATCGCCATCGAGTCGGGTGGTAATCCTGCGGTGGTGAGTAAATCCGGCGCCGTCGGGCTGATGCAGCTCAAGCCGTCGACCTCCGGACGCGATGTCTATCGGCGGATGGGGTGGCGCGGCGAGCCGTCGGTCAGTGAGCTGAAAAACCCGGAACGTAATATCTCGATGGGGGCCGCCTATCTGAGCATTCTGGAGAACGGTCCGCTGGCGGGGATCAAAGACCCGCAGGTGATGCGCTATGCGGTGGTGGTCTCCTATGCCAACGGCGCTGGCGCGCTGCTGCGTACCTTCTCCTCGAACCGCCAGGACGCCATCGAGGAGATTAACGATCTCGACGCCGATGAGTTCTTCGAACATGTGGTGAAAAAACACCCGGCACCGCAGGCGCCGCGCTATATCTGGAAACTACAGAAAGCGCTGGACGCCATGTAATCCCTCGTTTGGCCTCCGGTAGTCTCCCGGAGGCCACGTCCTCAGAAATCGTAGCCCACGGTGGCTATAACGCTGCGCTCTGCTCCCCAGTAACAGTTGCCGGTGCCATAGCAGCCGGAAATATACTCGCGGTCGCCGATATTGTTGGCGTTAACCTGCACATAAGCGCCTTTCAGCGTTGGCGACCAGACGCCGAGGTCGGCCCGCATCATGGCGTCCATCAGCGTGACCGACGGCAGCCGCGCGGTGTTGGCATCATCCGCCCACTGTTTACCGATGTAGCGGACGCCGGCGCCAACGGAGATCCCCGCCGGGAACTGATAGCGCGCCCAGAAGGAGGCCATCTGATCCGGGGTCAGCTGCGGCGTGTTATTGTCGGTCCCGTCTTTGGTGTCCTGGAAACGCAGACGATTCCAGGTATACGAGGCGATAGTACTCAGCTGCGGGGTGATCTGGTGGTGCGCTTCCAGCTCAACGCCCTGGGAATGGACCTTACCCGCCGGAATATAGGTGGCGGTGGCGATGTTCGGGTCGCGAGTGGCGACATCCTTTTGCGTCAGGTCGTAAATCGCGATGCTATAGAGATCGCTGCTGCCCGGCGGCTGGAACTTCAGGCCGGCTTCAACCTGTTCGGCGGTGGTCGGTTTCAACGGTTTGCCGTCCGCGCCCGGCAGCATCGCCGGAGTGATCGCCTGGCTGTAGCTCAGGTAGGGCGACAGACCGTTGTCCAGGGCGTACAACAGCGAGGCGCGGCCGCTGATATGGTCGTCTGAACGGCGGTTTGAGGTCCCCTGTGTATCGCTGACCTGCTGGGAAACGATGCGGTCGTAGCGGGCGGAAACATCCACATGCCAGCGGTTCCAGACCATCTCATCCTGCAGATACAGCCCGGTCTGGTAATAGCGGCGATTATTGTCGTCGCTGTAGGTAACGGTATGTCCGGTCTGCGCGGTATAGCCGCTAAACGGGTTAAGGGGCGCCGCGCCGCCGGCGCCGGTCCACAGGTCGTTACGGAAGCGATGATATTCGGCGCCGAGGATCAGGGTGTGCGCCAGGTCGCCTGTATTGAAATCGGCGCGCAGGCGGTTATCGGTTGACCAGCCGTCCAGCGAACCGCGCGAACCGCTGTAGCCGCGGGCCAGCATGTCGCTGTCATCTATCCAGCCGACCTGGTAGACCTGATCGAGGGAGACGTTGGTATGGGTGTAGCTCCCGGCGGAAGAGACCGACCAGACGTCGGTGAACTGGTGGTCAAACTCATAGCTGTAAATCTGCTGGCGGCGCTGATAGCCATCTCCCGGATCGCCTTCGTTGGTGCTGGGGGAGAGCTTACGGCCATTGTGCGCGTAGCGGGTGCCGTCCAGCGGCAAAGAGCCGTGGTAGCCGCCGGAAGGATCTTTTTGCAGATAGGCGCGCAGCAGCAGCGAGGTGTCGCTGTCCGGCTGCCACAGCAGGGAAGGCGAAATCGCGTAGCGCTCTTCGCGGGTATGGTCATACTGCGTGTCGCTGCTGCGGGTCATCCCGATCAGCCGCCATGCCCACTGGTCATTGATGGCGTCGGTGTAATCGAAGGCCGCGCCTTTGGTATTTTGCGTGCCGCCGGTCAGGCGGATGTGGCCCTGCTGACTGAACTGCGGACGTTTGGAAGTCAGGTTGACCACGCCGCCCGGCACGCTCTGCCCGTAGAGCGCGGAGGAGGGGCCGCGGATCACATCCACGCGTTCGATAAACCACGGGTCGATTTGCAGTACGTTATGGCTGCCGCCGTCGCTCATCAGGCGCATGCCGTCGAGGAACAGGTTATCGACGTCGCCGCCGTGGTAGCCGCGCAGGGAGATGGCGTCGAACCGGGTGGCGCCGCCGCCGAAGCTGGAGTAGACCCCCGGGGTATATTCCAGCGCCTGGCTGATGGTATTCGCCCCCTGATCCGCCATCTGCTGGCGGGTGACCACCGACACCGACTGGGCGGTAGTGATTAACGGCTGGTCGGTTTTCGTCGCCCCGAGCGAGGTGCTGGCGCTGTAGCCCTCCGTCGGCGCGCTGGCGGACGCCGGCGGGGTGGCAGTGACCACCACCGTCTCTTCGGCTTGCGCGGTGAAGGGGAGTGCGACCGCAAGGGCATACAGCAGCCCCGGGCGTTTTCGAGAAATAGCCACGTTCATAAGATCATCCTGAACCAACGCGGTCTGGTACTCCTGTACGCCGCCGCGTGAAAAACGAATCTGTCATTATTCGTTAAAAAGTAATGCGAATTATTATTGTTTGTATTTGTGCGATCAAGCGAAAAGGTGACCTGTTCAACGCGAGGGGGTGGGGAAGTGTTTCCCGCGAGCCGCAGAATGGGTCTGCGCGGGATGATAGTGACCAGGGAGACCGCTTCCCCCTACCGATTTTGGTAGGGGGCGGCGATGCGTCAGGAGCCGGTCTTTTGCGGTTCCGCAGGGGCGGGGTCGTTAGCCGCGGGCGCCGCAACAGGTTTGTCCTGCGGTGAAGGGGTTGTCGCCGGACGGGTAGCGGGCAGCGCATCGCAGGGTTTCTCCTGCGGGCAGATCAGATCCAACATCTTCAGGGTGACGCCGTTGGTCCAGCCAAAGCCGTCCTGCAGCGGATATTCCCCGCCGCCGCCGCCGGTGCCGGTCGAGCTCACGTCATACTTCTCCACCAGCTTTTGCTTACTGTCATAGGTATGCTGCACGTTGGTCAGGAAGCGCCAGGTGACCTCCATGGCGATCTTCTGCTGACCATAGTTTTGCAGCCCCTCGACCGCCACCCACTGCAGCGGCGCCCAGCCGTTGGGGGCGTCCCACTGCTGGCCGCTGTTGACGGTGGTGGTGGTCAGCCCGCCGGGTTTAAGCAGGCGCGACTCGGCGGCGGCGGCCACTTTCGTCGCCCGCTCGCGTGACGCGGCATTGACGTACAGCGGGAACAGCGCCGCCGCGGTCAGCTGATTGCGCACCTTGTGGCTTTTCAGATCGTAGTCGGCGTACCATCCCTCTTTATCATTCCACAGGTATTTCTCGATGGCCTGCTGGCGGGCGTTAGCCAGCGCATCGTACTGCGTAGCGCCAGCGCTGTCCCCGGATGCCTTGCTGGCGCGGGCGAGGGTTTTCTCCAGATGGAACATCAGGGCATTGAGATCGACCGGGACAATCGAGGTGGTGCGAATGGTGGCGAGCTGCTGCGGATTGTCCATCCAGCGGGAGCTGAAATCCCAGCCGGAGGCGGCGGCGGAGCGCAGGTCGCGATAGATCTCGGTTGCCGGACGATTCGGGTTGCTTTTGGCGGTTTTGACGTCGTCAAGCCAGGACTCGGGACGCGGGGTGTCGTTATCGTCCCAGTAGCGGTTGAGCAGCGCGCCGTCCGCCATCCGCACCGCCCGTTTGTCGGCGCTGCCGGGAGCCAGCGCGTCCGCTCCGGCCATCCAGTAGCGATACTCTTTCTCCAGCTGCGGCTGGTAGGTTTTCAGCACCTGGTCGCCATCGTGCGTCGCCAGCAGGCTCACCATAAAGGAGAAGAAGGGGGGCTGCGAACGGCTGAGATAATAGGTGCGGTTGCCGTTGGGGATATGGCCCCAGGCGTCAATTTCCGCGGCGAAGTTGGCGACCATATCCTCGACTTTATCCCAGTGACCGCTTTCGGCAAGACCCAGCATGGTGAAATAGCTGTCCCAGTAATAGACTTCGCGGAAACGTCCTCCGGGCACCACGTAGGGCTTAGGCAGCGGCAGCAGCGAGTCCCATTTTTCCACCTCGACGGTGCTGCGGGTCAGGACCGGCCACAGGCCATCGATATGTTGACGCAGAGTTTGCCCTTTGGGCGGCACATAGGTGTCGTTCTCTTTCGGCAGCGTGAAGTTCAGTTCGACGAAGTGGCGCAGGTCGAAGCTGGCCTGGTTTTTTTGCATCCGGTAATCGGCAAGGATCATCAGCGGATCGCTGTTAGGGATAGCGTCGGCGAAGGTTTTCTGATCGGCAAACAGCTTCGCGCTCTGGACATCATTGAACAGCGGGCCCAGCAGAATATCCGGCGAGGGGGGCGGCGCGGTTTTGCCGTCTTCCGCCTGAGCGTTCAGGCTCATCAGGGCGATCAGAGCGCCGCCGATCGCCAGGCGCAGGGAACAGGGCAAAGCAGCGGGACGACGTGCATCAGTACTCGTCATGGGGAGTTCTCCTTATCATTATCGACTGCGGGCCACGACGTTTGGCCATCCAAAAACCTTAGACGAATATCTGCCGCTGCGCGTGTCAGGGGTAACATTTTGCGTGAAAACAGAGGATTTACCTGCCAGGTCTCCTGAGACCGCCGCGGGCTGGGCCGCCTGGCTGAGGGCGCTGGCGTCCACGATGGCGCAAAAAACGTCGCCCTGCCTCACGACGGTGCAGCCGCCGCCGGGCGCGGGCGGCTGTTTTGGCGATTTTTTGCACAACCAGACGGCGGGGCTGAACCGATTTGCACAACGCCGCGGCGGCAGAGGACCTGGCATAATTAATGCTTATCTCTTAGCGGGATTACCACAAAGTGAGTACAACCGGAGGGGATAGCCATGATTAAAATTACGCTACCTGACGGGCATTATTATGACGAGATGCTGACCGCGCAGGGTGAACAGCGGCCGCACTATAATGCCTGGTGGCAATGGTTTCGCAACACCGATCAATTCTCTATCCGGCAGAAAAAAGCGCAAGCGGAACTGCTTTTTCACCGTATCGGCATCACCTTTAACGTGTACGGCGAGGATGAGGGGACCGAGCGGCTGATCCCGTTTGACAGCGTGCCGCGGATCATACCCGCCGGGGAGTGGCAGCGCATTGACCGCGGCATACGCCAGCGGGTGAAAGCGCTGAACGCCTTCCTCTATGACATCTATCATGAGCAGAATATCCTGCGCGCGGGGCTGATCCCGGCCGAGCAGGTGCTGGCCAACGAGCAGTATCAGCCGTGCATGCAGGGCATCAACCTGCCAAACAACACCTATGCCCATATCACCGGCGTCGATATGGTGCGCAATAACGACGGTCAGTACTACGTGCTGGAGGATAATCTGCGCACGCCGTCCGGCGTCTCCTACATGCTCGAAAACCGTAAGATGATGATGCGCCTCTATCCGGAGATGTTCGAGCAGCATCATATTGCGCCGGTGGAGCGCTACCCGAGCTACCTCCTGCAGACCCTGCGCGAAAGCTCGCTGGTGGATGATCCCTGCGTCGTGGTGATGACCCCGGGTCGCTTCAACAGCGCCTACTTCGAGCACAGCTTCCTGGCGCAGCAGATGGGGGTCGAGCTGGTGGAGAGCGCCGATCTGTTTATTAAAAACGGCGCGGTGTATATGCGCACCACCGAGGGGCCGCGGCGGGTGGATGTGATTTATCGCCGCATCGACGACGCCTGGCTCGACCCGCTGGCCTTCCGCGCCGATTCGATGCTCGGCGTCCCGGGGCTGCTGTCCGTCTATCGCGCCGGCGGCGTAGTGCTGGCCAACGCCATCGGCACCGGGGTGGCTGACGACAAATCGATCTATCCGTACGTCCCGGAGATGATCCGCTTTTACCTCGGCGAACAACCGATCCTCAGCAATATCCCCACCTGGCAGTGCCGGAAAGCGGAGGACCTGCGCTACGTGCTGAGCAATCTCGAGCTGATGGTGGTCAAGGAGGTCCATGGCGCCGGGGGCTACGGCATGCTGGTCGGCCCACGTTCCACCAAAGAGGAGCGGGAGGCCTTCCGCCAGCGCCTGCTGGCCAATCCGGCCAACTATATCGCCCAGGACACCCTCGCGCTGTCGACCTGCCCCACCTTCGTTGAGGAAGGGCTGTCGCCGCGGCATATCGATTTACGGCCCTACGTGCTGTCCGGGCAGGAGATGCGGCTGGTGCCCGGCGGCCTGACCCGCGTGGCGCTGACCGAAGGGTCGCTGGTGGTCAACTCGTCGCAGGGCGGCGGAACCAAGGATACCTGGGTGATGGAGGATGACGCATCATGCTAAGTCGTACGGCGAGTGAACTGTTCTGGATGGCCCGCTATCTCGAGCGGGCGGAGAGCTACGCCCGGGTGCTGGACGTGACCTGGAAATTATCGATGATCCCCCGCCACAGCCAGCAGTCGCGGGATCTGGCGCTACCGCTGAATTTGTCGATGACCCACGAGTTGTTTCAGGCGCGCCATGCCCGCTTTACCATGAGCAATCTGCTCAACTTTTTTGCCCTTGATGGCAACAACCCCTGCAGTATTTACAGCTGCGTGGAGATGGCGTGGAACAATGCGCACGCCGTGCGCGGCAGTCTGTCGGCCGAAGTGTGGGAGAGCATCAATGCCACCCGCATTGAGCTGCGAAGCCTGCGCCAGCAGGGGCTGGGCGAGCTGGGGAGCGACGGCTTTTTTGAGTGGGTGAAAGAGCGGGTGCATCTGTTTCGCGGAGCGGTGATAGGCACGCTGCTGCGCAACGACGCGCTGAGCTTTATCGGTATCGGCACCCTGATTGAGCGCGCCTTCGCCACCACCCAGCTGCTGCTGATTAAGGATCAACAGCTGACCAACGATCCGGACCCGGTGCGGGAATACTACCGACTGGATACCCTGCTCAATGCGGTCAGCGCCCGCGAAGCCTACAACAGCCTCTACCGCCAGCCGGTCAGTCGCGAAACGGTGATGGAGCTGCTGATCCTGCGCAACGATATTCCGCGTTCGCTGCGCGCCAGCATTGCCGACCTGGTGGGCGAACTGGAGAAGATCGCCAACGACCGCTCCTATCAACCGCTGCGCCTCGCCCATCAGCTCAACGTTGACCTGCGCTTCAGCACCCGTGACGACCTGGCGCAGGCGGACCTGCAGACCACCCTTAACGGGCTGCTGGCGAGAATTAACGCGCTGTCCGACAGCATCAGACAAACCTACCTGGAGGCCTTATGAAACTGGTCATCGATCATCTCACCCGCTATGGCTACGATGAAGAAGTGAAGTTTTCCACCCAGTATCTGCGCCTGACGCCGCGCAGTACCGCCCGGCAGACGATCACCGCCTGGACGCTGACCCTGCCGGACGGCGCGGCGGTGACCACTACCGACGGCTGGGGCAATGTGCTGCATGTGCTGACGCTGGATAACCCGCACAAGGAGATCACCATCCGCGCCAGCGGGATTGTCGATATCGCCGACGAAGGGGAGGAGACGCGTGATGAAGAGGCCGAGCTGCTGTCGCCGCTGGTTTTTCTGCGCTGTACGCCGCTAACCCGCGCCGATACGGCGATCCGTGAGTTTGCCCAGCGCCTCTATCGTCCCGATGCGGCGGAAGAGAGTCTGAATCAACTGATGGCGGATCTGCTGTTAAGAATGCCATACTCCCCCGGCGCGACCCAGGTGCAGGACTCCGCCGCCGACGCCTTCGCCCGCGCGAAGGGGGTGTGCCAGGATCATACCCATGTTTTTCTCGCCTGCTGCCGCGCGCTGGAGATCCCGGCGCGCTACGTCAGCGGCTATGTCTACAGCGATAACGCCCAGCATGTGGCGATGCATGCCTGGGCGGAAGTCTGGCTCGACGGCCGCTGGCTGTCGTTTGATATCACCAATAATACCCGTCGCCTGAATCAGCATTTACGGCTGGCGACCGGGCTGGATTATCTCGACGCCTGCCCGGTACGGGGCACCCGGCTGGGCGGCGGCGGGGAGATTATGTTAACTAACGCTGAAGTGCGCGAACACAGCCAGCAGGCGCAGCAGCAATAATACGGGAATAACCGCAATGACCTACTGTGTGGCCATGTGCCTGGCGGATGGACTGGTGTTTGCTTCCGACTCCCGCACCAACGCGGGCGTCGACCATATTGCCACTTTTAAAAAGCTGCACGTTTTCCATCAGGAGGGGGAACGGGTGCTGGTGCTGCAATCCGCCGGCAATCTGGCCACCACCCAGAGCGTGATAAGCCTGCTCAGCGCGCGCATCCGTACCCAGCAGGAGCCGAATCTGATGCAGGTCACTTCCCTCTACGACGCCGCGATGCTGATCGGTAAAACGCTGCTGGAGGTGATCCAGCGCGACAGCAGCAACCAGCAGACCTGCAGTAACACCAACTTCAACTGCAACCTGCTGCTTGGCGGCCAGATCGCCGGCGAAACCCATCGTCTGTTCCATATTTATCCGGAGGGCAACTTTATTGAAGCCACCCGCGACACGCCTTATTTCCAGATTGGCGAAAGCAAATACGGCAAACCGATCATCGATCGGGTGCTGACCATCGACACGCCGCTGGAGCAGGCGATGTGCTGCGCGTTGATCTCCATTGATTCGACGCTGCGCAGTAATCTGTCCGTCGGCCTGCCGCTGGATACGCTGCTCTACCGCAGCGGCAGCTTCAGCAGTGCCGGGCAGCATCGCATCACCGACAGCGATCCCTACTTCAACCGCATTCGCAAGGCGTGGTCCGAAGGGCTGTTGCACACCTTCCAGACTCTGCCGACCTGGACGCCAGCGGAGCGGGAAGAGGAGTAGTCGCTGTGACGCTCCGCCGGTATCGTCGGCGCGAAGGCGGGTAAGGCGCTGGAGTCCTTTAGTATCCTCGACCTGGCGGTAAAATTTCAGCAACAGCGGTAAATAAATTAACGACAGGCCGCACGGATTGTAGGCCGGGCAAGGTGTCGCCGCCGCCCGGCACAAAAGCGACGCCGCTGTCCTTGTCCGGCGGCGCTGCGCCTGCACCGGCCTGGATGGCCCGGGGAGGGGTTATCCCATAGGCCCGGCAAGCGCAGCGCCGCCGGATGATGGACCGGTTTAAACACCGCCAAGCTGTTGCGCCATGGACGGTATTCTCTTTGCCCTGTTGAACACAAACGCGCTTTTTGGCAAAGCTAAGTCAATTAAATACTTTGTTATTTAACGTGTTATCTCACATCTTCGGTGGGAATGAGGCAACACGGCAAGGTATCGGAAGTGACGGAAAAGAAGACGGCTGTCTATGTGGATGACCAACAGCGCATCCTGATCAGCCAGCTGGCGCGCGGCTGGCTGTGGCGCAGCGAGCTGCCGACCTGGCTGCTGATTGTGACGGTTTACGGCGGCTGGTTTGCCTGCGTGGCGGGCTGGCGGACGCTGGGACTGTTTCCGGCCACGCTGCTGTTGATCTGGTTTACCGCCTGGTATATGTCCTTACAGCATGAGCTGATCCATGGGCATCCCACCCGGCTGGCATGGTTTAACCAGCTGTTGGGGACGCTGCCGCTGGCGGTCTGGTATCCCTATGGCGTCTACCGCGACAGCCACCTGGCGCACCATCGCAACCATCTGCTGACGCACCCTGAGGATGACCCCGAATCGTACTACGTAACGGCGGAAAGCTGGCAGCGCTTCTCAGCCTGGCAGCGCCGCCTTATCCACCTGCGCAACACCTTCTGGGGGCGTCTGCTGCTGGCGCCGATGATGGATATTATTCACACCCTGAACAGCGCGCTGTGGGCTTTCCGCGAGGGCGACCGCCGCGCTATCGCCATGTGGAGTCTGCATCTGTTGCTGCTGACGGGTCTGCTGACCTGGATGGCGGCGCAGGGTTTTTCTCCGCTGTGGTTTGTGCTGGCGGTGAGCTACCCGGCGCTGGCCCTGACCAAAGTACGCTCTTTTCTCGAACACCGCGCCGCGGATGACCCGCTGGCCCGCTCGGTGATCAACGAGGCCGGGCTCCCCTGGCGGGTGCTGTTCCTCAATCTCAACTACCATGCGGTGCATCATGATCTGCCAGGGGTCCCCTGGTACGCTTTACGTCAACTGTATCTGCATAGCCAGGCGGCGTATCTGCAGCGTAATCAGGGGTTCCTGGTGCGCGGGTACGGCGAGTGGCGACGCCATTTTAGCCGCCGGGCGGTGGCGGTGAACGCCCATCCGGGCTTTGGCGAGCAGGCGCAGGCGGGAGGAGAATATGGCTGAACGCATGACTTTTCCGATGTATGCCATCCACCGTCAACAGACCCAGGCCCTGTGGCAGGCGGTGCAGTCGCTGCTGGACGAACGCGGCGTGATGGTGGCGGGGGACCCTCCGGCGGCTGACCCCGGGGATCTGCTGGCTCACTGGCGCCAGCCGACGCTGTTGCTGAGCCAGACCTGTGGCTACCCGCTGGTGACCCAATTGCCTGAGGTGCAGACGGTGGGCTGCTTCCACTACGCTGCGCCCGGTTGCGAAGGGCGCCGCTATCGCAGCCTGCTGGTGGTCCGCGAAGCGGATAGTCACCGGATGCTGGGGGACTTTTTTGGCCGTCGGGCGGTGTGCAATGCCGAGCACTCGCAGTCCGGCTACAACGTACTGCGTAAAATGGTCGCGCCGCTCTCCCGGGAGGGGCGTTTTTTTTCAGCGGTGATGTTCAGCGGCAGCCATCGGCAATCGCTGCGCGAACTGCAGCAGGAAAACGCCGATATCGCCGCCATCGACTGCGTGACCTACGCTCTGCTGCAGCGCCATCAGCCGCAGGCTCTGGCTGGCCTGGTGGCGATCGGCTGGAGCCCGGCCGCGCCAGGGCTGCCGCTGATCACCGCCGGCGCCACCCCGGCGGCAACGCTGAATAGCCTGCGCGAGGCGCTCCAGCAGCTGGTAAGCGATGATCGCTATCGTTCCCTGTGCGACGCCTTGCTGATCTGCGGCTATAGCGATATGTCGCGGGAGGCCTATGCGCCGCTGCTGGCGTGGCGGGATGAGGCCGCGGCGCTGGGGGTCAGCCAGCTATAGGCGAAATGCCCGGGCCAGCGATCTGCGCCGGGGCGGGCTATAGCGGCTGGTCCCACGGCTGGGCGCTGAGATCCATTCGCAGATAGGAAGAGAGCAGGTCGACAGCCAGCTGGTCGCTCATCAGCTGCTCGTTAAGCTGCTGGCGCAGCCGCGGGATCATCTCTTCACGATAGGCCGGGTCGTTGTTTTATGGATTTGTGATCGGCAACACAAATGACTCTCCAATGGCCGTCGTAAAAGATAAATTACCAGGGTTGATTTTAATCAAAGTATGACCAACTGCGCTATGGCGGAAAAAAGATCGCTGCCTATCGCGACCCAAAAGAAAAATTGTGAATTTAATGTTTCTTTGGTGTAAATAATGACCGTGCATTTTCCCCAACCGCCGGGGATAAAATGTGATGCCCGACCGGCTTGTCGTTAAATAATGGCGTTTATTACGTCTGCCTTTTATTCTTTACAGCATTAATTTAATTTTCGGCTTTCTTCTCAACCTGATAGCGCGGGTCGAATAACGTACAAAAGACGTATTTTTTATCGCCATTTCGCCGTCGATGTTATCGCCATCAATTATTTTTATCCCCGCATTCGGCCACGGCAAAAGGCGCGCAAATAGCGTTCATGATGCTTGTAATGTATTGATTTTAATTTGCTTATTCTGGCTCGTGGATCCTGCTTATCCGCCGCGGCGGAGCCTTTGTGAGAGCTCTCACATAACCCGGCAATTGCGATTTGTTACACTTTCCGCCGTCAACAAAGGAATGAAAGTGAGACGCGATGAATACTTTTTCTCTGCCTAAAACACAGCATCTGGTAGTTTTCCAGGAAGTGATCCGCAGCGGGTCAATCGGGGCCGGAGCAAAAGCGTTAGGACTCACTCAGCCGGCGGTCAGTAAAATTATTGGCGACATGGAGAGTTATTTTGGTAGCGAATTAATCGTCCGGCGAAATACCGGCGTCTCGCTCACCGAGGCCGGGCAGGTATTTCTCAACTGGTCAGAAGCGATCACCCGTGAAATGAAAAATATGGTCAATGAAATGAATGCTCTGACCAACAGCGCGGTGGTGGATGTCTCCTTTGGTTTCCCTTCGCTGGTCGGGTTTACCTTTATGTCGGAGATGGTGCATCAGTTTAAAATGACTTTCCCCAAGGCGCGGGTCTCGATGTATGAGGCGCAGCTCTCCGCCTTTTTGCCGGCAATCCGCGACGGGCGCCTCGACTTCGCCATCGGGACGCTGAGCGATGAGATGAAACTGCAGGACCTGCACGTCGAGCCGCTGTTTGAGTCTGAGTTTGTGCTGGTGGCGAACCGGGCGCGGATCGGCAACGGCACCGTCCGCCTGGCCTCGCTCCAGCACGAGCAGTGGGTGCTGCCGGAGACCAATATGGGCTACTACAGCGAACTGCTGACCACCCTGCAGCGCAGCGGTATCCGCCGTGAAAATATCGTTAATACCGATTCGGTGGTGACGATCTATAACCTGGTGCTCAATGCCGATTTTCTGACGGTGATCCCCTGCGACATGACCACGCCGTTTGGCTCGAGCCAGTTTGTCACCATCCCCATTAAAGAGGCCTTGCCGGTGGCGCGCTATGCGGCGGTATGGTCGAAAAATTACCGGTTAAAAACCGCCGCGGCGTCGCTGGTGGAGATGGCGAAACACTATTCCTCGGGGCAGGGCAACCGCCACTGGCAGCCATTACAAATTATTGCGTAACTGAAAGTCGTTAAATAATCCAACACACGTCCTCGCTGTTATCAGCAGGATGACGCCCGGTCATTGACTTTATATTAAGATACAGAGGCCATAATGCATATTACCTACGATCTTCCGGTATCTATTGACGATATTCTCGAAGCGAAACAACGCCTCGCGGGAAAAATATATAAAACAGGCATGCCCCGTTCGAATTATTTTAGCGAGCGCTGCCAGGGCGAAATATTTCTTAAATTCGAAAATATGCAGCGCACGGGTTCATTTAAAATTCGCGGCGCCTTTAATAAACTGTGCGGTTTAACCGCGGCGGAAAAACGCAAAGGGGTGGTGGCCTGCTCAGCGGGCAACCACGCCCAGGGCGTCTCGCTCTCCTGCGCCATGCTAGGCATTGACGGGAAAGTAGTGATGCCGAAAGGGGCGCCGAAATCGAAAGTTGCCGCCACCTGTGATTATTCGGCGGAAGTGGTGCTACATGGCGATAACTTTAACGATACCCTCGCCAAAGCCAGCGATATTGTTGAACTTGAGGGCCGCATTTTTATTCCCCCCTATGACGACCCGCAGGTTATCGCCGGGCAGGGGACGATTGGACTCGAAATATTAGAAGATCTGTATGACGTGGATAATGTCATCGTGCCCATTGGCGGCGGCGGCTTAATTGCCGGTATCGCGATTGCGATTAAATCCATTAACCCGACAATCCGCATTATCGGCGTGCAGTCGGAGAATGTTCACGGCATGGCCGCCTCCTGGTATGCCGGGGAAATCACCAGCCATCGCCACGCCGGCACCTAAGCCGATGGTTGCGACGTCGCCCGCCCGGGGAAACTGACCTATGAAATCGCCCGCCAGCTGGTGGATGACATCGTCCTGGTGAGTGAGGACGACATTCGCCAGAGCATGGTCGCCTTAATTCAGCGCAATAAAGTGATCACCGAAGGGGCCGGGGCGTTAGCCTGCGCCGCGTTATTAAGCGGCAAACTCGACAGCTATATCCAGAACCGCAAAACGGTCAGCCTGATTTCCGGGGGCAATATCGATCTCTCCCGGGTATCGCAAATTACCGGTTTTGTTGACGCTTAATTCAATACATAAGTGAGGACAGGATATGAGTACGACTGAGAGCATTGCATCCAGCCAGACAAGCCTTTCGTCCTGGCGTAAATCTGACACCACCTGGACCCTGGGCCTGTTTGGCACCGCTATCGGCGCCGGGGTGCTGTTTTTCCCGATCCGCGCCGGCTTCGGCGGGCTGATCCCGATCCTGGTGATGCTGGTGCTGGCCTATCCCATCGCCTTTTATTGCCATCGGGCCCTGGCCCGGCTATGCCTGTCGGGGGCTAACCCCTCCGGCAATATCACCGAAACGGTGGAAGAGCATTTTGGCAAAACCGGCGGGGTGGTGATCACCTTTCTGTACTTCTTCGCCATCTGCCCACTGCTGTGGATTTATGGCGTCACGATCACCAATACCTTTATGACTTTCTGGGAGAACCAGCTGCAGATGCCGGCTCTCAACCGCGGGGTGGTGGCGCTGCTCCTGCTGCTGCTGATGGCGTTTGTCATCTGGTTTGGTAAAGACCTGATGGTCAAGGTGATGAGCTATCTGGTGTGGCCGTTTATCGCCAGCCTGGTGGTGATCTCCCTGTCCCTGATCCCCTACTGGAATAGCGCGGTGATTGACCAGGTCAACCTCAGCGATATCGCCTTAACCGGTCACGACGGCATTCTGGTGACGGTATGGCTGGGCATCTCCATCATGGTGTTCTCCTTCAACTTCTCGCCGATCGTCTCCTCGTTTGTGGTCTCCAAACGCGAAGAGTATGAAGCGCAGTTTGGCCGCGAGTATACCGAACGCAAATGCTCACAGATCATCTCCCGGGCCAGCATGCTGATGGTGGCGGTGGTGATGTTCTTCGCCTTCAGCTGCCTGTTTACCCTCTCACCGCAGAACATGGCGGACGCCAAGGCGCAGAATATCCCGGTGCTCTCCTATCTGGCGAACCACTTTGCCTCGATGTCGGGCACCAAATCCACCTTTGCCACCCTGCTGGAGTATGGCGCGTCGATCATCGCCCTGGTGGCCATCTTCAAATCGTTTTTCGGCCACTATCTCGGCACGCTCGAAGGGCTGAACGGTCTGATCCTGCGCTTTGGCTATAAAGGGGATAAAACCCGGGTCTCCAGCGGCAAGCTCAATACCCTGAGCATGGTGTTCATCATGGGCTCGACCTGGGTGGTGGCGTATGCCAACCCCAATATCCTCGACCTGATTGAGGCCATGGGCGCGCCGATTATCGCCTCGCTGCTGTGCCTGCTGCCGATGTACGCCATTCGTAAAGCGCCTTCGCTGGCCAAATACCGTGGCCGTCTCGACAACCTCTTTGTGACCGCTATCGGTCTGCTGACCATCCTCAACATTGCTTACAAACTGTTCTAATCCGGCTCAGGCCACGCGGAGTACAACATGACTGAATTTCCGGTAGTACTGGTGATTAACTGCGGCTCGTCGTCAATCAAATTTTCCGTCCTGGACGCCGCCAGCTGCGACTGCCTGCTCAACGGCGTGGCCGAGGGCATCAACGCGGAACGGGCGTCTCTCTCGCTCAACGGCGGCGAGCCGGTGGCGCTGGCGCAGCGCGGCTACGAAGGCGCCCTGCAGGCGATTGCCGGGGCATTAGCCCAACGCGACCTCATCGACAGCGTGGCCCTGATTGGCCACCGCGTCGCCCACGGCGGCGACCTGTTCACCGAGTCGGTCATTATTAGCGAGGAGGTTATCAATAACATTCGCCAGGTATCGTCCCTGGCCCCGCTGCATAACTACGCCAGTCTCAGCGGCATCGCCTCGGCGCAGCGGCTGTTCCCGGAGGTGATGCAGGTGGCGGTCTTTGATACCAGCTTTCACCAGACCCTGGCCCCGGAAGCTTTTCTCTATGGTCTGCCGTGGGAGTATTACCAGAATCTCGGGGTACGCCGCTACGGTTTCCACGGCACCTCGCACCGCTATGTGTCCCAGCGCGCCCTGGCGCTGCTCGGGTTGCCGGAGCAGGAGAGCGGCCTGGTGATCGCCCACCTGGGCAATGGCGCCTCGATCTGCGCGGTGCGTAACGGCCGCAGCGTGGACACCTCGATGGGGATGACGCCGCTGGAGGGGCTGATGATGGGCACCCGCAGCGGTGATGTCGACTTCGGCGCCATGGCGTGGATTGCCGGGGAAACCCGGCAGACCCTCAGCGACCTGGAGCGGGTAGCCAACACCGCCTCCGGCCTGCTGGGGATCTCCGGTCTTTCCTCCGACCTGCGGGTGCTGGAGCAGGCGTGGCATGAGGGCCATGCACGCGCCCGCCTGGCGATTAAAACCTTTGTCCATCGTATCGCCCGCCATATTGCCGGCCACGCCGCGGCGCTGCAGCGTCTCGACGGCATTATTTTCACCGGCGGGATTGGCGAGAACTCGGTGCTGATCCGTCGGCTGGTGAGCGAGCGGCTGGCGGTCTTTGGCCTTGCGATGGACGCCGCCCGCAATCAGCAGCCCAATTCGGCCGGCGAGCGCCTGATCTCCGCCGACGGCAGCCGGGTGCGCTGCGCGGTTATTCCTACCAATGAAGAGCGCATGATTGCCCTCGATGCGATCCGCTTAGGCCGGATCCACACCGCGGCGGCGCTGGCCTGACTTTTTATTCTGTAGAGAGACGATGTTCATGAAAGTAGATATCGATACCCAGGATGTACGATACGCCGACGCCTGGCTGGGCTTTCGCGGTACGGCGTGGCAAACGCAGAACGACGTTCGCGACTTTATTCAGCATAACTACACCCCTTACGAGGGCGATGAGTCTTTCCTCGCTAACGCGACGCCAGCGACCACCGCCCTCTGGGAGCAGGTGATGGCCGGGATCCGCGTCGAGAACGCCACCCATGCGCCGGTGGATTTCGACACCAATGTCGCCACCTCCATCACCGCCCACGCGGCGGGCTATATCAACCAGCCGCTGGAAAAGATCGTCGGCCTGCAAACGGACCAGCCGCTGAAGCGCGCCCTGCATCCTTTTGGCGGCATCAAGATGATCAAAAGCGCCTTCGAGGCCTATGGTCGCGAAATGGATCCTGACTTTGAGTATCAGTTTACGGCGCTGCGTAAGACCCACAATCAGGGCGTTTTTGACGTCTATTCCCCGGATATGCTGCGCTGCCGTAAATCCGGGGTGCTGACCGGGCTACCGGACGGCTATGGCCGCGGACGGATCATCGGCGATTACCGCCGCGTGGCGCTGTACGGCATTCGCTATCTGGTCCGCGAACGTGAGCTGCAGTTTGCCGACCTGCAGCCGGCCCTTGAGCGCGGCGAGGCGCTGGAGGCCACCCTGCGCCTGCGCGAAGAGCTGGCCGAACAGCGGCGCGCGCTGCTGCAGATGCAGGAGATGGCGGCCCGCCTCGGCTGCGATATCTCTCTCCCGGCGCGCACTGCCCGGGAGGCGGTGCAGTGGCTCTACTTCGCCTACCTGGCGGCGGTGAAGTCGCAGAACGGCGGCGCCATGTCGCTGGGGCGCACGGCCACCTTCCTCGACATCTATATCGAACGCGATCTGCGCGCCGGTTTATTGAATGAGGAGCAGGCCCAGGAGCTCATTGATCACTTCATCATGAAGATCCGCATGGTGCGTTTCCTGCGCACCCCGGAATTTGATTCGCTGTTCTCCGGGGATCCCATCTGGGCGACGGAGGTGCTGGGCGGCATGGGGCTGGATGGTCGCACCCTGGTCAGCAAAACCACCTTCCGCTATCTGCATACTCTGCATACCATGGGCCCGGCGCCGGAGCCGAACCTGACCGTGCTCTGGTCGCAAGCGCTGCCGGCGGCGTTTAAAAAATATGCCGCCCGGGTCTCTATCGCCACCTCGTCGCTGCAGTATGAGAACGACGATCTGATGCGCAGCGATTTTCACAGCGACGACTACGCCATCGCCTGCTGCGTCAGCCCGATGGTGATCGGCAAGCAGATGCAGTTCTTCGGCGCCCGCGCCAATCTCGCCAAAACGCTGCTCTACGCGATTAACGGCGGGGTGGATGAGAAACTGAAGATTCAGGTGGGGCCGAAAACCGCACCGTTGCGCGATGAGGTGCTGGACTACGACACCGTGATGGCCAGCCTCGACCACTTTATGGACTGGCTGGCGGTGCAGTACATCAGCGCGCTGAACATCATCCATTGCATGCATGATAAGTACAGCTACGAGGCGGCGCTGATGGCCCTGCACGACCGCGACGTCTACCGCACGATGGCCTGCGGCATCGCCGGCCTGTCGGTGGCAGCGGATTCGTTGTCGGCGATAAAGTACGCCCGGGTGAAGCCGGTGCGCGATCACCACGGGCTGGCGGTGGACTTTGTCATTGAAGGCGACTATCCGCAGTACGGCAACAACGACGATCGGGTTGATGCCATCGCCTGCGACCTGGTGGAGCGCTTTATGCGCAAAATTCAGGCGCTCCCCACCTGGCGTCAGGCGGTGCCGACCCAGTCGATCCTGACCATCACCTCCAACGTGGTATACGGCCAGAAAACCGGCAACACCCCGGACGGACGTCGGGCGGGGACGCCGTTCGCTCCGGGGGCCAATCCGATGCATGGCCGCGACCGGAAAGGGGCGGTGGCGTCGCTGACCTCGGTGGCGAAACTGCCGTTTACCTACGCCAAAGATGGCATCTCGTATACCTTCTCCATCGTGCCGGCGGCGCTCGGCAAAGCCCCGTCAGCGCAGGAAAACAACCTGGTGGGCCTGCTGGACGGCTACTTCCACCACGAGGAGACGGTGGAGGGGGGACAGCATCTCAACGTCAATGTGCTGAACCGGGAAAAGCTGCTCGATGCGATAGAACACCCGGAGCAGTATCCGAATCTGACGATCCGCGTCTCCGGCTATGCGGTCCGCTTTAACGCGCTGACCCGCGAACAGCAGCAGGATGTGATCTCCCGAACGTTCACCAGTCAACTCTGAGCGGCCACCGGGTCACAGGAGAGCCTTTAACGGGCTCTCCTGTTATCATCTTCACATTACCGCAACAAAATAATCACCACTGTTGATCATATTCGCATTTTTGCACCACGCTGGCGCGCAGCGACCGCTAACTGCATCTATGTTTAGCTCACGGGCCGGTACGGATACCGCGTTGTCCGGCTCGCCACGTGATGGCAACCGATCTCCTGACCTGAAAGGGAATGCGCCCTTGCCGGATGCGGCACGGGTTGCCGTCGCGTGCGTACCGACCGGGGCGACTGTTCTCCGGTGTTCCACTCCTTCCTGGCGGGATTTTTGCTTCTTCCACCCTGGCCGTCCTGGCGCTGCGCCAACGTCGGCACCACACGGTAAGTGATATTTTCTGCGTCATTCCATGACGCCAGGCTTTACATCGCTGAGGAATATCCGAATGTCTTTGAAACTGAAAACAATGACGCTTCATGTTGTGATAGCAGGTTGTATGAGCATGGCCTTTTACGCCCAGGCAGACGTGAAGATCGGCGTCGCCGGGCCCTTTACCGGCCCCAACGCCACCTACGGCGCCCAGTACTGGAAGGGAGCCTCGCAGGCGGTGGCCGATATCAATGCCGCCGGCGGCATCAAAGGCGAAAAGATTGTGCTGGTGCAGGGGGATGACGCGTGCGAACCGAAGCAGGCGGTGGCGGTGGCCAACCGGCTGGTGGATGAAGCGAAAGTCTCCGCCGTGGTGGGGCACTTTTGCTCTTCCTCAACGATGCCGGCCTCCGAGGTATATGACGAAGCCGGGATCCTGACCATTACCCCCGGCTCGACCAACCCGCAGATCACCGAGCGCGGCATGAAAGATCTCTTCCGCATGTGTGGTCGTGACGATCAGCAGGGGGCGATCGCCGCCAACTATATGCTGGACGTGCTGAAGGCGAAGAAAATCGCCGTGATCCACGATAAAGACACCTATGGTCAGGGGCTGGCCGATGCCACCCGCGCGGCGCTGGCGAAGCGGGGTACCAAAGAAGTGTTGTACGAAGGCCTTTCCCGCGGTGAAAAAGACTTTAACGCCCTGGTGACCAAGATCGGCGCCCTCAAGCCGGACGTGGTCTACTTTGGCGGCTGCCATCCGGAAGCGGGCCCGCTGGTGCGCCAGATGCGCGAGCAGGGGGTGCAGGCCAAATTCTTCTCCGGCGACTGTATCGTCACCGAGGAGCTGGTCACGGCCGCCGGCGGGCCGCAGTTCACCAACGGCGTGCTGATGACCTTTGGTCAGGATCCGCGCACCCTCCCGGACGGCAAAGCGGTGATCGAGAAGTTCCGCGCCAGCGGCTTTGAGCCGGAAGGTTATACCCTCTACGCCTACGCCTCCATTCAGGCTATCGCCGCGGCCTGGAACGCCGTCGGTACCGATAACGCCAAAGCCAGCGACTGGCTGAAGAGCCACGACGTCGAGACGGTGATGGGCAAGAAAGCCTGGGATGGCAAAGGCGACCTCAAGGTGTCCGACTACGTGGTCTATCAGTGGGACGACAAGGGCAAATATCACCAGCTCTGATCGGCCACGACCTGAGGACGCTCTGTCCTTTTGACTTGCGAATTGTCACATAACGGCGGTTGACCGGGAACGGAACCCGGCGGCCGTCTGCCTGGCGGCTGGAGGGGCTATGACGGCGTTTTTTCTGCAACAACTGATCAATGGGCTGACGCTGGGCGCGGTGTACGGCTTAATCGCCATCGGCTACACCATGGTGTATGGGATCATCGGCATGATCAACTTCGCCCACGGCGAGGTGTATATGGTCTCCGCCTACCTGTGCGCCATCGGCCTGGCGCTGCTCTCTTTCTTCGGGATCCACTCCTTTCCGCTGCTGATTTTCGCCACCCTGGTGTTCACCATCGTGGTCACCGGCGTATACGGCTGGGCGATCGAGCGCATCGCCTACCGGCCGCTGCGCAACTCGACGCGGCTGGCGCCGCTGATCTCGGCTATCGGGATGTCGCTGATCCTGCAGAACTATGTCCAGCTGAGCCAGGGGCCGAACCAGCAGGGGATCCCGACGCTGCTTAGCGGCGCGTTGCGCATGACGGTGGGCGATGGGGTGGTGCAGATCACCTGGACCAAGGTGTTTATTTTCGTCGCGGCGCTGGTGGGGATGCTTATCCTGACCTGGATTATTCAGTATACCCGGCTGGGGCGCATCTGCCGCGCCACCCAGCAGGACCGGCGCATGGCGGCGATCCTTGGCATCAATACCGACCGGGTGATCTCCCTGGTGTTTGTCATCGGCGCGGCGATGGCCGGTCTGGCCGGCGTGCTGGTGACCATGAACTACGGCACCTTCGACTTCTATATCGGATTTATTATCGGCATCAAAGCCTTCACCGCCGCGGTGCTGGGCGGGATCGGCTCGCTGCCTGGCGCGATGCTGGGTGGTCTGCTGCTTGGGGTGGCCGAAGCCCAGTTCGCCGGGCTGGTGAATTCGGATTACAAAGACGTCTTTTCCTTTGCGCTGCTGGTGGCGATCCTGATTTTTCGCCCGCAGGGGCTGCTGGGACGTCCGCTGGTGGCCAAGGTCTAAGGAGGCTTTATGGGTGAAATTACGCGCCAGCCTGCGCGGGCTATCCAAAACGCGCTGATCGACAGCGTACTGGCCGGCCTTTGCGCGTTAATTGTCTTTGGCCCGATCGTCGGCGTGGTGCTCAAAGGGTATGGTTTTACCCTCGCGCCTGCGCGGGTGGCGATTCTGGTGGCGGTGGTGATGGCCGGCAGGCTGGCGCTCAGTCTGCTGCTGCAGAGCCACAGGGGAAAAGCCTTTATTGCCCGCTTTGAGGGGGCGGATGACGGGGTGTACGTCCGGCCGCCGGGCTACCGCTCGCGGCTGCGCTGGATAATACCGCTGCTGGTGGGGCTGGCCATTGTCTTTCCGTTTCTCGCCACAAAATATCTGCTGACCGTGGCCATTCTTGGGCTGATCTACGTTCTGCTTGGCCTGGGGTTGAATATTGTGGTGGGCCTCGCGGGCCTGCTCGATCTGGGCTATGTGGCGTTTTACGCCATCGGCGCCTACGGCCTGGCGCTGGGCTACCAGTACCTGGGACTTGGCTTCTGGGCGATGCTGCCGCTGGGGGCGGTGATGGCGGCTCTCGCCGGGGCGTTGCTGGGCTTTCCGGTGCTGCGTATGCATGGCGACTATCTGGCCATCGTCACCCTCGGCTTTGGCGAAATTATCCGCCTGGTGCTCAACAACTGGGTGAGCTTCACCGGCGGCCCTAACGGCGTACCGGTGCCATCCCCCACGCTGTTTGGCCTCGAGTTTACCCGCCGGGCGAAAGATGGCGGCATCCCCATCCATGAGTTTTTCCACGTCAGCTACAACCCCAACCTGAAATTCATCTTTCTCTACGCCGTGCTGTGTCTGGTGGTGATGCTGGTGCTGCTGGTGAAGCATCGCCTGACGCGGATGCCCATCGGCCGCGCCTGGGAGGCGCTGCGCGAGGATGAGATCGCCTGTCGGGCGATGGGGCTCAATCACGTGCTGGTGAAGCTCTCGGCGTTTATGCTCGGCGCGTCGACGGCCGGCATCGCCGGGGTGTTCTTCGCCAGCTATCAGGGGTTTGTTAACCCGACGTCGTTCACCTTTTTTGAGTCGGCGCTGATCCTGGCGATTGTGGTGCTCGGGGGAATGGGCTCCACCCTGGGAGTGGTACTGGCGGCGTTTGTTCTGACGGTCACCCCGGAGCTGCTGCGCGGCTTTGACGAATATCGGGTGCTGCTGTTCGGCGTGCTGATGGTGATGATGATGATCTGGCGGCCGCGCGGCCTGGTGCGCACCAGCCGCAGCGGGGTTGCGTTGCGAAAAGGAGTCGCGCCATGACCGACAGCATCTTACGCGTTGAGCATCTGATGATGCATTTCGGCGGCATCAAAGCGCTGAATGATGTCAATCTGGAGGTGGAGCGGGGGTCGATCACCGCCCTGATAGGCCCCAACGGCGCGGGCAAGACCACGGTGTTTAACTGCCTGACCGGTTTTTATCGGGCGACGGGGGGCAGTATCGTGCTGCGGGCGCGGGAAAAGGTCACCGATGTCATTCAGGTGCTGGGGCAGAAGCTTCACCCGGACGATTTTCTCCACCCGGCGCAGCTGGGGAGGCGGATCTATTACAAGATGTTCGGTGGCACCCATCTGGTGAACCGCGCTGGCCTGGCGCGCACCTTCCAGAATATACGTTTATTCCGCGAGATGTCGGTGATCGAGAACCTGCTGGTGGCCCAGCATACCCAGGTCAACCGCCATCTGCTGGCCGGGATCCTCAATACCCGTGGGTATCGGCAGGCGGAGAGTCAGGCGCTGGATCGCGCTTTTTACTGGCTGGAGGTGGTGGAGATGGTGGACTGCGCCAACCGTCTGGCGGGGACCCTCTCCTACGGACAGCAGCGGCGGCTGGAGATCGCCCGCGCCATGTGCACCCGTCCGGAGATGATCTGTCTGGACGAGCCGGCCGCCGGTCTCAACCCGGTGGAAACCCAGGCGCTGAGCCGGATTATTCGCTTTCTGCGCCAGCAGCACGGCATCACGGTGCTACTGATCGAGCATGATATGGGGATGGTGATGGAGATTTCGGATCATATCATCGTCCTCGATCACGGGGACGTCATCGCCCGCGGCGCGCCGCAGGCGATCCAGGCCAACGCCAGCGTGATTGCCGCCTATCTAGGCGCTGAGGAAGAGGAGACGCGCCGATGAGCCAGCCTTTGCTTGCCTTTAATGAGGTGGATGTCTTCTACGGGCCGATCCAGGCCCTGAAGCAGGTCTCCCTCACCGTCAACGAGGGGGAGACGGTGGCGCTGATCGGCGCCAACGGCGCCGGTAAATCAACGCTGCTGATGTCGGTCTTCGGCCAGCCGCGCATTGCCGGCGGGGAGATTTTCTATCGCGGGGAGGCGATCAGCCGGAAATCGACCCACTTTATCGCCAGCAACGGCATCGCCCAGGCCCCGGAAGGGCGGCGCATCTTTCCCGATATGACCGTCGAGGAGAATCTGCTAATGGGGACCATTGCCATTGGCAACCGCTATCAGGCCGAGGACAAGGCGCGAATGTACCAGCTGTTCCCCCGGCTGGAAGAGCGGCGGGGACAGCGGGCGATGACCCTCTCCGGCGGCGAGCAGCAGATGCTGGCCATCGCCCGGGCGCTGATGAGCCGACCGCGCCTGCTGCTGCTGGATGAGCCGAGCCTGGGGCTGGCGCCGCTGGTGGTGAAGCAGATTTTTCAGATCCTGCGCGAGCTGACGGCCCAGGGGATGACGCTGTTTCTGGTGGAGCAGAATGCCCGCCATGCCCTCAACCTGTCGGACCGCGCCTACGTGATGGTGAACGGCCAGATCCGCCTGAGCGGTAGCGGCCAGACGCTGCTCAACGACCCGGAGGTGCGTAAGGCATATCTGGGGATCAGCGGCTGAGGGGGTTATTCCCGCGGTTCGTTACGGGTTTTAATGTGCTGCCAGAAACGTTCGGCGGCCTGGTTAAGCCGCGAGCCGGAGCGGTAGAGCCAGGCGCCGATCGGCAGCGACAGGCTCTCATCGAGGATCGTCAGCCGGCCTTCGTCCAGCTCGCGCTGAATGGAGTACTGCGGCAGCCAGCCCACGCCGTCGCCATTGAGGATCATGCGCTTGAGCAGCTCACTCATGGAAGAGACAAAGGTGAGAGAGAAGGTGATCTCCGGCGTGCGGTCGATCACCTGGTTCACCTGGCGCCCCATATAGCTGTCGTTGGCGTATTTCATCAGCGGCAGCACGCCGCGATGTAAATGAAACAGCGGGCGGCCATGTTCGTCGCAGGGGGAGACCAGGTGCAGATAAGAATCAAAAATTTTATGATTAATAAACGGATAGTTCATCAATTCTTCATTATAGAAGGAGAGGATAAAATCGCTTTTTCCCTCTTTCAGGTTAAATACGGCGTCGTTGACGTTAATCGATTCAACATGAAAAGTCTTATTTTTACGGTCGGTGTAACCGGCGATGATCTCGGGCAGTAATAACACCGACAGCGAAGGGGCGGCGTCGATCCTTATTTTCTGGGTAGTGTTATTTAAGCCTTTAATACGGCTGATCTGAAAATCCATGTCATCGAGCATATTTCGCGCATAGCCGACAAAAATTTTCCCGCGGTTGGTCAGCTGCAGAGGGTTGGCGCTACGATCGAAGATGCTGAATCCGAGGGAAGCCTCCAGCGACTGGATGCGTCGGCTGAACGAGGACTGAGAGATGTTGCGGGCTTTGGCCGCCAGGGTAAAGCTGCGCGACTCCTCGAGGGCAATCACATCATACAGCCATTTTACTTCCAGATTTGCCAACACCGATCCAGTCCTCAAAAACGCAATAAAGGCTATGCAATTTTAGCATAGCGCATAGAAACTATGCAATTAACATAATTATCGACAGGTGTTAACATTTTTTGGAAAGTTGAGATTTATGAATGCATATCGGCGACCCTACATGAGCACGATATGAAATCGCGACTCACGGTTATTTATTGCTTTATTTCATTGTCCAGGACTTATCTTATTAAATAGCCGGCGACGATGACGAAAGCAATGAATAACCCAGGCCTCTTACCTTAAATAGTTTGTCAGGAGTTCCATGTCACAACAAATTGAATCAGTAAAAATGGCTCTGCAGGAGCTGGGGATTAATGCAAGCGGCGAATTCTTTTACAACCCTGATTACGATTTGCTTATTGCACATGAAACCTCTCCTGAGCTGACCGGCGCGGCCCGCGGCGTGATGACCGACTCTGGCGCTGTGGCTGTTGATACCGGGATCTTCACCGGCCGTTCGCCGCGCGATAAATACATCGTCCGCGACGAACAGACTCGCGACACCGTCTGGTGGGCAGACTCCGGCCTCGGCCGTAATGACAATAAGCCGTTATCGCCAGACGTGTGGCGCAGCCTGAAAAGCCTGGTCGCGGGCCAGCTGAGCGGCAAAAAACTGTACGTCATCGACGCCTGGTGCGGCGCCAGCCCGGACACCCGTCTTGGCGTACGCTTCGTCACCGAGGTGGCGTGGCAGGCCCACTTTGTCAAAAACATGTTCATCGTGCCAAGCGCCGACGAGCTGGCCAGCTTTACGCCAGACTTCGTGGTGCTCAACGGCGCGGGCTGCACCAATGCCAACTGGCAGGCGCAGGGGATGAACTCCGAGAACTTTGTCGCCTTTAATCTCAGCGAGCGTATTCAGCTCATCGGCGGTACCTGGTACGGCGGCGAAATGAAGAAGGGGCTGTTCTCGGTCATGAACTACCTGCTGCCGCAGAAAGGCATCGCGTCGATGCACTGCTCGGCCAACCGTGGCGAAGCAGGGGACGTGGCGCTGTTCTTCGGCCTCTCCGGGACCGGGAAAACCACCCTGTCGACCGATCCGCATCGTCAGCTGATCGGCGATGATGAGCACGGCTGGGACGATGACGGCGTGTTTAACTTCGAAGGCGGCTGCTACGCTAAGACCATCAATCTCGATCCGCAGGCGGAGCCGGAGATTTATGGCGCCATCCGCCGCAATGCGCTGCTGGAAAACGTGGTAGTGCGCGCTGACGGCAGCGTGGATTATGCCGACGGCAGCAAAACCGAAAACACCCGCGTCTCCTATCCGCTGTCGCATATCGACAATATCGTCAAGCCGGTGTCCCGCGCGGGCCATCCGTCGAAGGTGATTTTCCTTGCCGCCGATGCGTTTGGCGTCCTGCCGCCGGTCTCCCGTCTGACCACCGAGCAGATGCAGTACCATTTCCTGTCGGGTTTCACCTCGAAGCTGGCGGGCACCGAGCGTGGCATTACCCAGCCGACGCCGACCTTCTCCGCCTGCTATGGCGCGGCGTTCCTGCTGCTTCACCCGACCCAGTACGCCAGCGTACTGGCAGCGAAGATGGCGGAATCCGGTGCCGAAGCCTGGCTGGTCAACACCGGCTGGAACGGCGAGGGCAAACGCCTGTCGCTGCGCGATACCCGCAGCATCATTAGCGCGATCCTCAACGGCACTACCGGCCCGCTGCGCGAGGAGACCATCCCGGTGTTCGGTCTTGCGATCCCGCAGAGCATTCCAGGGGTAGACAGCGCGGTGCTGGATCCGCGTAATGGCTGGAGTTCAGCGGATAAATGGCAGGAGAAGGCCGAGAGCCTGGCTCAGCTGTTTATGGATAACTTCAAGCAGTACAGCGATACCGAAGCGGGTGCGCGTCTGGCGCTGGCCGGTCCGCAGCTGCAGAAGAGCGCGGTCGAAGCCTGATCCGCGGCCAGCAGGTCGACGCCTGGCGCCGACCTGCTGGCGAGCCGCTTTACTCCGCAAAGGCCCGCAGCGCATCGCCAGTGAGGCGATAACGCACCCACTCATCCTGCGGCTGCGCGCCAATGCTCAGATAGAAATCAATCGCCGGCTGGTTCCAGTCGAGCACGCTCCACTCCAGACGCCCGCACTGACGTTGTACAGCATATTGCGCGATGGTTTTCAGCAGCGCTTTTCCGGCGCCGATCCCGCGATAGTCGGGGGTGACGTACAGATCCTCCATATAGATACCATTGCGTCCAAGCCAGGTGGAGTAGCTGGTGAAGAACACCGCGTAGCCCACCGCTTTGCCCGCCACCTCGCAGATCAGCGCTTCGGTTTTGCTGCCGCTGGCAAACAGTGTCTCTCTGATCTCCTCTGGCGTCGTCACTACCTCTTCGGGGGCTTTCTCGTAGACCGCGAGTTCATAAATCATGTCGTAGATAGCGGTGGCGTCGTCCGGGGTGGCCTGGCGGATTGTGATGCTCATGGGGTGTCCTGTATCCATAGTCAAAAGAGAGCAAAATTGCTGACCCTGAGGATAAGCGGTATTGTGAAAAGAATTAAGTGCAATGAAATCAGCAAACGATGAATATTATGCATCCTGTCCTGCGCCGGATTGACCTCAACCTGTTGCCGGTCTTTGACGCGGTCTATCGCTCCCGCTCGGTACGCCTGGCGGCGGAAGAGCTGGCGATGAGCACCTCGGCGCTGAGCCATGCGCTTTCCCGGCTGCGCAGCGCCCTCAACGATCCGCTGTTCTACCGCGAAGGCCACCGGATGTGCCCCAGCGTCTATGCCAGCCAGTTGGCGCCCTCTATCGCTTCGGCGCTGAAGTTTCTCAACCAGGAGCTGACGCCGCCGGAGGCGTTTGTGCCGGCCGCCAGCACCGACTGCATGCAGATTGCGATCACCGATTTCACCGCGTTCTGCGTCTTTCCGACGCTGATGCATCACCTGCAGCGTGAGGCGCCCGGGCTGCGGTTTGAGCTCCGTTATCTGCCCCACAGCCCGGCGCTGACCGAGCTGCTGGCGGGCGAGGTCGACCTGGCCCTCGGGTTCAATACCCCTGACGAGCCAGCCCATCCCGATCTTGAGGAGATTAACTGGCTGCGGGACGAATATGTGGTCATCAGCCAGGCCAACCGGACGGCGCTGACCCTGGACGCCTACCTTGCGGCCCGTCATCTGGTGGTGACCCCGTGGAATGAGCGGCAGGGGGTGCTGGACTGTGAGCTGGAGCGACAGGGCTATTCGCGGCAGGTGGCGATGAAAACCCCCTCGATGCTGAGCGCGCCCTTTATTATTGAGCAGAGCGACCTGTTGATGGCGCTGCCCCGGCGGGCGGCGGAGACGATGGCCCGCGCCGCCCGGCTGACCATTTTCCCGCTGCCGTTTCCGGTTCCGCCGTTTGACGTCAAGATTTACGCCCACCAACGCAGCGGGAAACGCGAGGCTACCCGCTGGCTTATCTCCCTGTTGCAGACGCTGGTGGGGGAGTCCACCGCTTCCTGACGCGCTTTCCAGCCGGCAGGGTATTTCGTTACCCCAGGCCAGGTTTTATGCCTTCAACCCACGGCGACATATCCTGGCCCCGGTCACAAAACGGAAAACTGACTTTTTCGCCGTCACCCGCGGCGTGGTTAGGACGGTGTGTGTTAAATGATTGTATGCAAAAGTAATGTTAATTAGTTAAATGTTATTCATGCGTAAAATGCATTAGTGGATGCGTTTATTACGCTTATTTCGTTCCCGGTTCTGTTTCAGTCTTCAGCGACAGGCGCGCGACAACGCGTGGATAACAAACTGGAGACCTGCATGCATTCAACAACCTCACAGATGAGTACCCGTGACCGGATCGGCGCCATTCTGCGCGTCACGTCCGGTAACTTTCTCGAACAGTTCGACTTTTTTCTGTTCGGGTTTTATGCCACCTACATCGCCCATACCTTTTTTCCGGCGAGCAGTGAATTCGCCTCGCTGATGATGACCTTCGCAGTCTTTGGCGCCGGCTTTTTGATGCGCCCCATCGGCGCTATCGTACTTGGCGCCTATATCGACAAGGTGGGGCGGCGCAAGGGGCTGATCGTCACCCTGTCGATCATGGCCACCGGCACCTTCCTGATCGTGCTGATCCCCTCTTATCAGACCATTGGCCTGTGGGCGCCGCTGCTGGTGCTGATCGGCCGTCTGCTGCAGGGCTTTTCCGCAGGCGCCGAGCTGGGCGGGGTGTCGGTCTATCTGGCCGAGATCGCCACCCCGGGCCGCAAAGGCTTTTACACCAGCTGGCAGTCGGGCAGTCAGCAGGTTGCCATCATGGTGGCAGCCGCGATGGGCTTTGCCCTCAACGCGGTACTGGAGCCGAGCGCTATCAGCGACTGGGGCTGGCGTATTCCGTTCCTTTTCGGCTGCCTGATTGTTCCGTTCATCTTTATCCTGCGCCGTAAGCTGGAGGAGACCCAGGAGTTTACTGCCCGCCGCCATCATCTGGCGATGCGCCAGGTATTCGCCACCCTGCTGGCGAACTGGCAGGTGGTTATCGCCGGGATGATGATGGTGGCGATGACCACCACCGCGTTCTACCTGATCACCGTCTATGCCCCGACCTTTGGTAAAAAGGTGCTGATGCTCAGCGCCTCTGACAGCCTGCTGGTCACGCTGCTGGTGGCGATTTCCAACTTCTTCTGGCTGCCGGTGGGCGGGGCGCTGTCCGACCGCTTTGGCCGCCGATCGGTGCTGATCGCCATGACCCTGCTGGCGCTGGCTACCGCCTGGCCTGCGCTGACCATGCTGGCGAACGCCCCGAGCTTTTTGATGATGCTGAGCGTGCTGCTGTGGCTGTCGTTTATCTACGGCATGTACAACGGGGCGATGATCCCGGCGCTGACCGAAATTATGCCCGCCGAAGTGCGCGTGGCAGGTTTCTCGCTGGCCTACAGCCTGGCGACCGCGGTGTTTGGCGGCTTCACGCCGGTGATTTCCACGGCGCTGATTGAGTATACCGGTGATAAAGCGTCTCCCGGCTACTGGATGAGCTTTGCCGCCATCTGCGGTCTGCTGGCCACTTGCTACCTCTATCGCCGTAGCGCCGTTGCGCTGCAGACGGCACGTTAATCAGGGAGAAGATGATGCGTAAAACGACAGGAACCCTGCTCGCCACGCTGCTGCTGGCCGCCACCGGCGACAGCGCGTTGTCCGCTGAGGTCACCGTGATGATCTCCGGCGGCTTCAAAGCGGCGCTGGAAAAGCTGGCCCCGGCGTGGGAAAAACAAACCGGCAACCACCTCGTGGTGATCCCTGGCCCGTCGATGGGAAAAACGCCGCAGGCGATCCCTAACCGTCTGGCGCGCGGCGAACACGCGGACGTGGTGATCATGGTCGGGGACGCGCTGACCAGCCTCAAGAAAGCGGGCCGTACGCAACCGGATTCGCGCCGGGAGCTGGCCGACTCGCCGATCGGCGTGGTGGTGAAGGCGGGGGCGCCGCTGCCGGCTATCCACAACGCAGACCAGCTGCGTGCGACGCTGCTGGCGGCGCCATCGGTCGCGTACTCCGACAGCGCCAGCGGACGCTATGTCAGCTCGACGCTGTTCCACACCCTGGGCATTGATGACGCGATGCAGAGTAAAGCGCAGATGGTGGAGCGCATTCCGGTGGCCTCGGAAGTGGCCAAGGGACGGTATGCGATCGGTTTTCAGCAGGTGAGCGAACTGCTGCCGGTGCCCGGCGTAACCTTCGTCGGCGAACTGCCGGATAACCTGCAGTACATCACCCGCTTTGCCGGGGCGGTGACCATCAGCGCCGACCACCCGCAGGAAGGCAAGGCGCTGCTGACGTATCTGGCGTCACCGGCGGCGCAGGAGACCATCCACGCCACCGGTATGCGAAGCGTAGCCGCCGCCGCGCCGGTCAGCCAGAAGGATACTGTTCAATAATCAGCTTCTCCAGCTCTGCCGCCACGTAGGACTGAATACGGCCGCTGAGGCGGATCAGGCCTACCGTACGCGTGACCACCGGGTCGGTGAGCGGCACAGCGCGGAGAACGGAATGCTCCCCGGCGGGCATCGACATCGCGGGCACGGCGGCAATGCCGATGCCCGCTTCCACCATCCCCAGCATCGTGGTGATATGACGAGAGTGATTAATTACCTTGTTGATATATAAGCTTATTGTTCTCAAATAACTATGCATTGGGGCATGGATGGGGCAAAGTCCGATAATTTCTGGTTCAACATAGCAATCTGATCGCTGTTACTGTCGGCCATCCAGGCGCCGTAGACATTGAAAACCATTTGGGCGCTTGTGTGCCCCATCTGGCTCGCAATGAAGCTGGGGTTGGCCCCGGCTGACAGTGACCAGCAGGCATAAGTGTGTCTGGACTGATATGCTTTGCGATGCCTTAAACCAGCTCGTTTCAGCGCCGCCTCCCATGAGTCACCAATTGAATCAACCTTGTAATGATAACCAACGTTACTGCTTTTTCTAACCAGCTGAGGATTGAACACAAATGTACAGTCATGAATAGCCGTTCGGCCATACTCCCGTAGTTGTACCTCAATCTGATACTGCTTTCCCAGTCTGGTCATTTCCGCCTGGTTCCTCAAAGCATCAATGGCTGGTTTGATCAGATGCACGACCCTGTCGGTGCCGGCTTCGGTTTTTGGTGGAGTGAAATCACCGAGTTTCGTATAATTTCGGCGTATGGTCATCGTTCCAGCTTTCAGATCTATGTCTTCCCATGCAAGGGAGACCAACTCACCGTGGCGTAATCCTGTGTAAACCGCAACGGACCACAGGTTTTTCGTTTGCTGATGCGGGCAGGCATCTATGAAACGAATAAATTCGTCACGAGTGAGTGGATCAGGTTCTATCCTGGCCCTTTTAAGCGGCCTGATTCCGTTAAATGGGTTTTCCCGGATATAACCATTATCAGCGGCAAACTGAAACATGCCCGCCATGGTGGTCATGTAATAGTTTGCTGTCGCCACACTCAAACCGTTCTTCACCGATCCCCCCGACAACATATCTTTCCTGACATACAACAGATCTTCCCTGTTCACGGATGAAGCAAGCTTGTTTCCACCAATCCTCAGCAGCATATTCCTTACAACCGATTCATATCGGTCCAGAGCATTAGCGCAGATCTCCAGCCGTTTCAGCTCCAGCCATTTTTCAGACAGAAATTTCACGGTGATATCTTTCTTGCAGATGCCGAAAGTTTTCAGGTTTGGCGAATTGGGGAATTGCGCCGCATAGTCAAAGGTCCCCATGCGGATAGCGAAACAAACTGACGTTCGCAGTTCCCCGGCCACCTTCCTGTTTTTAGCGGTGTCAGGGACACCGAGATTTTCCCTGACACGCTTACCTTTAAAAATGAACCATATGCGGAGTGATTTTCCGTGGTTCTCAACGCCCGTTGGGTATGATTCTTTACTCATTTATCCCTCCCGACGTCCAGGAGCGTTGCAAGTTTACCTGTTTCATACCGCCCGATCACCCAATGGTTGCTTTTGCGCCTGAATCCATGCGTCCACCGCTTTGCGGTTGTACATGCATTCGCTGGTTGGCTTTGGCTCTCCTTCAGGGGAAACGTGCTTATACTCCCGGCCAAGCAGCCAGGATGATTTACGGGCCCGTGTAATAGTGCCGCGCTTCATCCCGGTGACTGCCATCAGCAAGTCCTCTGAAACCCATTCGTTTGGCTCGATCTGGATAATTGTCTGCATTTATCACCTCCGATGCTTGCCGCGTAATTCCTCTTCTTCTTGACAGTCAGCACAGCGCTGACAGCCCGCCACCAGTTCCCGGCGCCGCTCGGGTATCTCTTCCCCGCAGTCGCAGCAGTGAGTAGCCGAGACTGCAGCATGGTTGATGCGCATGTTTTGGATGGTCATTTCAAGCCGGCGCTCTGCCAGCTCGTTGGCCTGATCGATGAGTTCTGCGCTCATGCTGCAGTCCCCTTCACGGAAATTACCCAGTGCGTTTTGTCCGCCTTCCCGGTGCGTTGCCAGATGACCGGCTTCTCATCTGTCAATGCCAGAATCTGGCTCACCGGTATCTGGGTTTCGTTCCATTTGAAGATAAGAACGCCGTGTGGCCGCAGTACGCGAAATGCCTCTTTAAACCCAGCACGCAGGTCATCGCGCCAGGTGTCTTTGTTCAGGCGACCGTATTTCTTACCCATCCAGGCGTTTTCGCCAACTCGCTCAAGATGAGGTGGATCGAATACCACCACCGGGAAAGAGGAGTCAGCGAACGGCAGCGCGCGGAAGTCGGCGATAATGTCCGGGCTGATAACCAGGCTGCGTCCGTCGCAAAGTTCGTGCTGCTCAGCACGGATATCACTGAATACAGCGCGCTCATCCTGTTTATCGAACCAGAACATGCGGGAGCCACAACACATGTCCAGAATGGTTTGTTCGCTCATACTGCACCGCCTTCAACGCGCTTGAACTCGATAACCCAAACCCAGGGGTTGGCCTGCCAACTTCCTTCGCCGTAGATGGATTCCCATAGCCCCGCGAATGCTTCAGGCGGATATTCCTTCCACTGTTTCTTCAGTGGGTCGAAATAAACATCCGGCTCTGGATAGCTAGGTAATCCAGGTTCGTCGCCGAAACCTGTAAAGTTGGTGCACTCCAGCCCCTCTGACTCTGCATCTTCCGGGCTAATAGCGTTCAACCGCTCCACGCGCACGTCGGTGATTTCCAGCAGAATGCGGCTGGCTGCTCTCGGCATATGAATGGAAGGTTTCCAGCACGAACGGCCATCTTCATAACCATCGTCATCACCCCAGGTAAAATCACCATCAGCTGCATAAATGGCGTGGCCAGAGTAATAGCCATTGCCAAACGGCATTTCGTGAATAGTTGTAGCCGGACGGTCTGGCGTCCATGGTTGGATTCGACCATCCTCATCAAGTTCGTGACTGACGACTCCCCACGTCTCGCGCACCCAGATGCGGTCGCCTGGCTTGCCGTAAGGGCAAAAATGAGCGGTGGTACTGCCATGCTTGTGCCTCAGAGAGGATTTCCAGCCAATTGCTTCTGGGTTAGGGAAAATGCAACGCTCGATATCGTCTGCTGGTTGTGGTGCCATAATCCGCCTGGTCTGTGTCTTCCGACCGTCGAGGATGGCCCGCACCATTTCCCCGTTGAATATCATTCCGCGTTCTTTCATGCTGCACCTGCCTTGTCTTCATCCATTTTCCAGGCCGTGGCGAGAGCGCCAGCCACCTGGTGGAAGCTATGTTTTACTGCCACCTTCCCATGGCCGCCGGTTGGCGAAACCAGTTCGATTGTGGTCAGCTCTCCGCCGCTTTTAGCGTCCGGGTAAAACTGCGCGACGTCGTTGGTTTCGACGATCACAGACCCGGATGGGGTATACATTTTCAGCTTCATGATTCCACTCCATACCGCCCATTCATGCGGCCAATAACACTGACAAATTTCACCAGGCTGACACCCATCGGCTTTACCTTCTCGTAGTGCTTGCGAAGGATGGGGGGGGGCATACAGCGTTCCACTTCGGTTTAGGCTTTACGCTCATCGCTTTGGTTATCTCTTCTGCGCAGCGACGAGCCTGGGCGCGGAGAGCGTTTTCTTTTTCTTCAGGCGTCATGCAGCCTCCAGATTCCCGATCCGCTTTAACTCAGCCAGCGATACGGTCGTGATGATGTGTCGCGGGGTGATGTACGGACGCCAGATAAACAGAAGCGAGCCTTTTGGGTTGCTCTGGCGCTTTCCTGTAACAGATGCCGGAACAAACTGAACACGGCCGCCGGTTATGAGCCTGAGTTCATCAGCTGATTGCATAGCTGAAATAAACCAGCCAGTAGAGATGTCAGCGGGTAACAGCATCACTACGGCCTGAGACTGCTGCCGGGATTGCTCGGCTGCCTTTTCCACCCACGGCCCAATATCGGAATAGGGTGGGTTACACCAGATAGCCCCATATGACGTCCATTCGCTGTTCAGCGAGTCATCCAGCTCAGTGAGATAGTGAGCGCATAGCGCGTTACTCGCAGAGGCTGCAGCATCCAGCCAGAAGCCAAACTCGCGGTCGAGCGCGTTGAAAATTTCAATCGGTGTTTGCCAGTAGTCACGTTCATTTTTTGGAGTTTTCGATCCGCCGAAATCAGTCATTGCGCACCTCTTTTCGTGTCTGCCTTTCTCATACGGCTTAAAGTCTTGGATACCGACGCAACGCTTCGGCCCATCTTCATGGCGATACTTTTATGCGACTCGCCGGCAGCGCGCAGTTCAGCGACGATCTGCTTCTCCTCTGGCTTCCAGGGCTTGTAGACAAACGCTGTGCTGATGGAATAGTTCTGTGCCAGGCGGTAGAAGTTTGCCTGGCTAATCCCCAGCGCATCCGCTGCGCGACCGGCAGGCATGGTTCCGGCGACGGCACGGAATTGCTCTGGTGTAATGCTCTGCTTATTCATTCGGCCTCCCGTGGTAACCGGTAAATTCCGTCATCTACTTAATAATCAGAGACGGCTTACCGAGCTTTATCTGCGCCCCTGGTACATCCACTCCGGCCTCGATCTGATGCTTAATGGCCAACTTGTCAGGCTTAATATTCGTCTCGTATTCGACGAATTGAGGAGGCAAAATGCTGGCGTCCGTAATCTCTACAGATTTAGAGGGCGCCCTGACCGTAACCTGATGAATTCCAGCTTTAAGTGATTTTTTGCCTGCCGTTTCAAGGGATTTGGCGACATAATCCTTCATGCTTGCCACTTTGCTTTCAGCTGCTTTAGCGCGTTCGGCAAGGCATTTACTCTCTTCCTTCAACGCTTCCGCATAAGCAGATTCGTTTTTACAGATAGCAAGAATCTGCTCCACTTTTGCTTCCAGCTCCCACTCAATCCCATCCAGAGTGTCGGCTATCATTTCAGGCTCCATACCGGAGTCAGTCAGCTTGGCGAAATCGTTGGCGATCTGATAAAGAGCTGTCATTGGGTAACCTCTTTAAATTTGGCTTTACACTTGGCGTAAACAGCCTGAACCTCTTGCTGTAGCCGCATTCCTGCAGTCATCTTGTATGCCGCCTGAAAATGGGTTTTGAGAGCATGCATGTTTGCTGCCTGCTTCATGTCTTCACATAGCGAGTGGACTGAGTTGATAAGCTCTTGCTCAGCATTTTCTTTCGACTGGATAACTTCACTTTCAGGCGTGTATTGCATAACCGGCTCGGTAAAAATGCCTTCGCTCTCGTTGAGCATGTCCACTGCATTATCGAGCCGGTCAGCGCGCGGCCAGTATTTATAGGCGCGCTTCACGATTGTCTTTCTGGCCATCTCAGACCAGAAATTGACCCATGGGCCTTTTGGTGATGTGCCGGCTTTGCTTACCTTTCTGATTTCTTCAATCTCGGCGAGGCTCATCTCTTCAGTCAGGTAGTCGCCGTCTGATGTTTTAACTGTGCAGTAGCCACCGATAACGGCTCCGCGCTCTTCAGGAGTGGCAAAAGGGTTGTATTTGTGGGCCGGAGCTTTATCGAGGCCAATGGTTTCGTATGCGTCACATGCATGAACCAGTTTGCACTGACCCCACTTAATGACCCCTGCTGATTGGGCTATATGCAAAAGGCCCATATAGCTGATATCAAGGCATACCATTCCGTCACGCGGGACGAGATAAGCCAGTTTGCTTGCAGGATTTAAGCTGATACCGACCGCAGCTACGTTAATGATTGCGTTCTGAGCGCTGACCGGGTTGCTGATTGCCATTTTTGCCAACGTGTCATTGCGCTGGAATAACTGAATCGCAAACTGGCATTCCTTTGCCCAAGTCAGGCTCTGGTCAGTAAGGGCATTGGTAAACAGCGACTCTTGCTGCTTAACGAATTGAATAAGATCGAAGCTCATGACCCCTCCTTAAAACGGGCAGCCGGTGCGGTGATCCCAGTCGTATTCCGCCTGGGCGTAAGCTACTGCTGTGCGCAAATCGTTGTATGCCTCGCCAGCTTTATCGCTGCGGAGGCCTTCATATGGAAACGCTTTGGACGATGCAGACTGGCGAAGCGCCGCGTAAGGGTCTTCAGGTAGGCTGTCAAGTACCTCTTTTGCCCGATCTTCAATCCACTTTTCCTTCTCTTCGGTGAGCAACTGTTCAGCCCACTTACGCTCTTCGATTACGTCATATGCGCGGTATGCGTTCATAGCTCGCTCCTGAAATTTGGTTGTAGAATCACCGGCGCGATAAAAGCCGCCTGATAGCTCAGTTAAATTCTTCGTTTCGATTACCGGCTGAGACCTTGTCCCAACCCGTTCAGATAAACTTCAACCAGCAAGTCGGTTGTGTAAGTCCGCTCAATACCGCGATACAGGTACAGGCGGCCGCGTTTATTTGCTGATGCTGTCCAGGTGCTTTCCCGATGCTTAACGAGCATCCCTGGCAGAACGGCGCCGCGGTTAACGGTCTGTGTCCCGTAATGATGACTAACCATTGAACACCCCCGTAACGTGCAGAATTTTGATAATCAACGCTGTCCAGATAACGCCGCAGATCAGCAGGCAGTAAATCAGTGAACGAATGCCGTTTCTGCTCATGCTGAACCACCAGGCATCAGGCAGAACGCGCTTGCTACCAGTACGCATACGACGATGGCGAATGCGTGTGCCAGAAACTTAAACCACTCAGTTTTATCTTCTTCGCGGATCATCTCTTCACCTTTGCCTTAAAGCCGGCCAGCTGAGCGTTGTTACGATTACCCGGCGTTGCCGGTGTTGTTTGGATGAGGTGATAATACTCCGGGTATTATTTTATATCAATACCGCTAGTATTATAATATTTAATAAAAATACTAAAGGTATGATTTTAAAGTTAATTTATTTTTGTAAAGAGTGCTGTTATGCTCAAAAAAACATCAGTAAGGGTGGCGGCATGTCAAATGAGAATGAGTTTTTCGCAGAAATGCACCCGCAGATTGCGCAGGTTATCGGGATAGCGGTTATGCAGCTGCTGGTTGAGAAGCGCGAGCCATCAAGAGAGGCGCTGATAGAGATGATTCAGGTGTTGTGGCAGGGGGGCCAGGTAGAACTGGCTGTGGAGCTGGCACTGGACGTGCTGATGCTGAGGGAAGAGTAGGGCAGTAAAAACCCGGCGCGGTGACCGGGTTTATGGTTTTTTGAGGTATAAATTAATGAGAAATGTTATCACGGGCATGGCGATCGAAATGAATAATATCCCCAGCAGCCAAGACTTCACTCCGTCGACTTTCGAGTCTACAAAATCCTTGCCTGCCTTGGCTGTTAAGTTCGCATCGATATCTATAAGCTTCTGTAATACAACTTTAATGTCAGAGTTTGCACTTGCTGTATTCGTTGCAATGCCTTTCAGTTCTGACTTTATGTCAGACACATCCGTTTTGATGTGAGCAACTTCGGCTTCAAGAACTGCTAACCGTGTTTCCATATTGTCTCCCCCACCAAGTGTTGTTGAGGAAGTATCGCTTGAAATGCTAGATGTGACAAGCTTTCCTGGATTATCTCCAAAAGTGGAAGCACATATGGCCATGATGGCGGTAGCTCGTTCCTGCGTCGTTGACGAAAACTCAATGCCAACGGAGGCGCCTGTTTCATCGCTGTAAGCTACAAACAAATTGCCAGTTTTCTTTGACGGGGGAACGTGTGTTCCAATAGTCATAGCTAGCTTCCTGTTATTTTTTTTCTTCGAATATACCTTTTAAAGAATCATAAAACTTCTTAGCCTTTTGTTGGCTAATTGTGATCATGGCAACTTTTCTTTTCTCAAGATTGGTGATGTTGAGGGTACCTTCTTCAAAGCCCACTACCGGGTAGTTATCCATAAAAATTAAGGTCATGACCTCCTCGCCATCAAGGTTTGTACCTACCGTGACAACTGAGTCAGCTCGTCCTTGAAAAAAGTTCGACGCTTCTGGGACATCGCCAGTTGCTAACATTTTTATATCGCGAGTGCTCATTTCTATCCCCCTTCATGTAACGATTAAATTAATTTATCTCATGCGGTGTGCCGACCATCACCCAAACACCTCATCAGGCCACCATAAGCACGATAGCAACAACCGAGAGCAAAGTAACCACGCCTACTATCAGATATTCTCTCATCACCCAAACACCTCATCAGGCCACTGGTTGGCTAACCATGCTTTCTGTATGTTTGCGGCATGCTGCTGATCACACAAGTCTCAACTTAGTTTCTACAGCCACACCAATGATCCGGCAATTCCCATTGATGGGAACCAATGGCCATTGAGGGTTTAAGCCCTTCAGGTACTTCTGGTCACCATCAATGATCAGTTTTTTGAATGTCGCCTCGTTTGATTCCGAGAGTTTTGCAATAACGAGACTTCCGTTGACCGGCTCCCTTCCGGTATCAAAAAGAACATATGTACCCTCTGGTATGCTGAGCCCGACCGGGGCAGTCATGGATTCCCCCTCGACCAACAACCAGAACGCATCCCCCTGGATGTGAGCGTCTGATTCGAGCCATAGATCGATATCTTTAAGTGCATACGGCTCGCACGCTTCCGACCAATGCCCAGCCTGAATCTTGCTTAATACAGGGTATTTAATGCCTGGGGTGTACTGGCCTACATACTTGGCATTCGATGTAGCGGCAGCACTCATTGCAGATATTTCTTTCGCAAGGCTGGGGCTAAAATCAGAGACATCCACCTGGAGGGCTCTGGCAAAAACAGCAGCCACGGCAGCATTAAGGGCATTCCTGCCATTCAAGTAATGCCCAACGCCACCCTGAGATATGTCTAGCATGTCAGCTATTGATTGCTGTGTTATCCCAAGCTCTTTTTTCTTGGCTTCATAGAGGGCTTTCAGCCTTTCTGCGTCAGCGATCTGAGCCGATGTCAGTGTCTTTTTCTTTTCCATTTTCAAATAGTAATACCAATGCTCTTATTTTAAAAATACTTGCGGTATTGCAATGTTTAATACTTGTGGTATTGTTTGCTCATGAGTTGATAGGAGCTAACCACATGAAAATTTCTTTAGCTGAATACGTTGACGAAGTTGGACAGGCAAGAGCTGCTGATGCCATCGGCGTTCACCAGACCGCAATTAGTAAAGCTATCCGGGTAGGACGGAAGATTTTCGTTAACACCCTGCCTGATGGAAAAATTAAGGCTGAAGAGATCAAGCCTTTCCCACATAACAGAAATCCTGATTAAACAAAGCTGAATTGAGCAGTCAGCGGGTTCTGACTGAGTAATTCAGCCATTCCAAACAACACCAGAGGAAGTATTGCAGATGGAGAATTCAACAGCACGAAACAAACACCAGGCCAGGAATATTGAGTCATGGCTGCATAACCAAATCGCAATGAAGGGGACGACCAATGTGGCCAATGCCATGGGTCTTACAAAGTCGAGCATCAGTAAATGGAAGGAAACCTGGATTCCGAAAATAGCGATGTTACTGGCGGTCTTGGAGTGGGGAGTGGTCGATGACGATATGTCTCGACTGGCGAAAGAAGTAGCAAGCCTGCTTAGAAAAGAGATGGCCCCAAAGTGCTCGCAACACTTTGAGGCCTGATGCGAATTAACTGGATCAATTCACAGGAGTAATTATGGCAAATACTGCCGAAGTAATCAATTTCCCTGTGCCTGTCGTGGCACTACAGGAGCTGCGCGTGGCAGATCTCGACGATGGGTTTACGCGCATCGCCAATGAGCTCCTTGAAGCTGTCATGCGTGCGGGTCTGTCGCAGCATCAGCTTTTGGTGTTCATGGCTGTCATGCGCAAAACATACGGCTTCAACAAGAAATCTGACTGGGTCAGTAACGAGCAGCTCTCGGAGCTGACCGGCATTCTCCCGCATAAGTGCTCAGCTGCAAAAAGCGTCCTGGTTAAGCGGGGGATATTAACTCAAACCGGTCGTGTTATCGGGATTAATAAAACGGTCAGCGAATGGTCATCTTTACCCGTAAAAGGTAAAGAAAAAAAACCTTACCTGAAAAAGGTAACATTACCCGAATCAGGTAAGAAAAGTTTACCCGAATCAGGTAACGCCTATTACCCGAATCAGGTAAACACAAAAGACAAACATACAAAAGACAATAAAGACAATATTAATAACCCCCCTAAATCCCCCCGGGCGGTTTCGTTCGATGCGTTAGCTGTTCAGTTGCCTGACTGGCTTTCTGCAGAAATCTGGTCGTCATGGGTGGCATATCGTCGCGACCTGAAAAAGCCGATCAAGTCTCAGCAGACGGTCACCCAGGCTATCAACCTGCTGGACCGCTGCAGACTGAACGGTTACGCGCCCGAAGAAATTATCAACCGCAGCATCGCCAATGGCTGGCAAGGCCTGTTTGAGCCAAATGGTGCCAAGCCTCAACCAAGTCAACAGGTGCGAGTTGCCGAAAATTTCGCAGGGAAGGATTACGGGCAGACTGAAATCCCATCATGGGCGAGGGACTGATCATGGAACTGGAAGAAAAAATCACTGCCATTGAGCGGATGCTTGATCAGCTGAGTAAGCCACCGGAAGACATCCCGAATTGCGAAGTGGTTATCGAGCGCGTCTGTTGCGAAAAGCATGGCGAGTATGAGCAGCGAAAGCGGATCCTGACCAGCAGCATCATCAATCTGCCATCACCGCCGACACGCTGCCCGGGCTGCCTGGAAGACGAACTGAATTTTCTGAAGGATGAAAAGGTTCGCTGGGATAAGCGAGTTCGCCAGCAAACTGCAGAAAGGCTGCTTCGCCAGCTGGATATACCAGAGCGCTTCTCCACGTGCACTCTGGACAGCTATAAGCCTGTTGGGAAGGATTCTGAGCGAGCATTACGGGTCTGCCAGGCCTACGCATCGAAATGGAATGATCGCCTCCAGCAGGGCGGTGGGTTGGTTATGTGTGGCAAGCCTGGTACCGGTAAAAACCACCTTGCGCTGGCCATTGCCCGTCATGTGATTGAGCACCACCAAAGCTCAGTCATTTTCACGACGGCGCTCAAGATTGCCCGGGAGTTTAAATCGACCTGGTCAAAAACAGCCACGCGCACTGAGGATGAGGTGATCCGCTACTTCACGAAGCCAGACCTTCTGATTGTCGATGAGGTTGGTGTGCAGTTTGGCAGCGAAGCCGAGAAGATGATCATGTTTGAAATCATCAACACCCGCTACGAGCGCCTGAAGCCGACGATCCTGATCAGCAACCTGCCGAAGGATGAGCTGACGCAGTTTATCGGCGAGCGCGTCATCGACCGCATGAATGACGGCGGCGGCTGCACGATTTCGTTTACCTGGGACAGCTATCGGGAGAAACGGTCATGACAGGCAAAGACGCAATTCTGAACTACCTGAAAACGCATAAAACCTGCAGTTCTCCAGATGTCGCCGCGGCTTCCGGAATGACGCATACCTGCATCAACCAGGCTGCCAATATCCTGGCAAAGCAAGGGGTGCTGGTAGCTGAAGCTCGGGTGTGGCGGACGGTTTACTATCGGTTGGCCACTGAAGAAGAAATTTCAGGCAGAAAGAGCACCAATCAGATTTTCAACGAGTGCCGCAACAGTCCGGCGATGAAGCGGGTACTGGCTGTTTACGGGAGAACATCAGCATGACAATCACACTACAGGCAGTAAACGAGCTCATCGCCTCCCTGGAGAGCGCGGGCGAGCTGTCGATCAGAGAGCAGAAGTTCCTGAAGCTGGCGAAAGAGTTTCGCATTTGCAGCGCTTCATTGGATGCCGCCATAAAAACCGGGAATGTGCTGGCAGACCAAAATGCTCAACTGGCTGCGGAGAATGTGGCGCTGAAGCAAATCGTTGATTCCGTCACTGACCTGAGCAATGAGCCTCAGTACCACTCCGAGGGCATGGGATGTGGACTGGAAGACCGTGGCATTACTGACCGTTACGATGCTTGCCGCTATGGCTGGGATGAGGCTATGGAGCGTGTATACGGTGAGGTTATTCCCAACACTGAAGAGTTGGAGTTCCCCGCCACCGATGCGGTGCTAGCTGAATTGCGCAATGAAGCTGGCGCTCGTGCAGTAGAGCTCTTTGCTAAAACGCTTGGCAGCCCCTATAGCTTTCGAGATGAGAAATGTTACGAAGACGGATTCACAAGAGCCATTGAAATTGTCCGTGATGCTCAGGCTCCGCGTTTCGCCAAGCAGCTGCGCGAGGGGGCCGACAAATGAGCAACCGAATCCCTAACTTCGGCTGGAACCGCCTGAAACTGGCAACGCTCACCTATGAGCAACTGGCTCAACTGGAAGAGCAAGTGAAGGCCGAGCATGCCTGCAAAAACGGCATTCACCTCTTCGACAAAGCCGGTCAGCGTAAACTCGATGCCCTAAGCTGGGCCGTATACAACAAGCAGAAGGCGGAGCGTGCAGCATGAGCAACGTAACTAAACCAACCAGCAAGGGTAAATTTGATGGGGCAGTTGATTACCTCTGCTCTGATGAGGCTCGTTTTCTGGTTATGCGGGGCGACTATAGCGAAGCAGATATTATCCAGGCGTCTGTTAATCAGGATGTGGTTGATGCTGAAGGAGCGGAAGATTTTGCTTCCAGCGCTCGCTATTACCAGTGCTGGTACAAAGTCAGTCCAATTGGTGGGCAGGAAGGATATTCAGGCTGGCATCATCCACGTGATACGCCTTGTCGTGGGGCGTATTTCGCATCTGTTCTGCAGTGGGATTAAGGAGAGTGCAGCATGACTGATATCACCGAACTGGCGCAGAGCCTGAAAAATGCAGCTTCGAAAGCTCTGATTGAAGAGGGGCTGACCTGGTTTAGCGAAGAGCAATTATCCCATGAAGACGGAATCGCTCTCCATAAGGCTGATGCCGAGTTCATCGCCCTAGCTAACCCTGCCAACGTTCTCGCGCTGGTAGAGGCGCTGGAGAAGGCGCAGCAGCAAATGACTGAAAGCGAAAATCGCGTTCGCAAGCAGAATCGCCACATCTGTGAGCTGTTCGACGATAACACAGCACTGCGCCAGCGCATCGCCGGGCTGGAGGCCCGCACCGTGAAGCTGCCAGACTTACGGCAGATTGTATCTGGGGACAGATATGTCTGGTCTGATGGCGTTTATAACTACAGCCAAGACGTAAAGGTAGCGCTGGCCGCCGCTGGCATCAAGGTGGAGATTGAGTGATGTGGGTGCTCATTATCTGGATGTTCGGCGGTTACGAAAACCCGACCATTACCACTCAAGAGTTTCAAACAGAATCCGCCTGTCGAGCTGCATTTGCCGAAGTGAAAAAGGTAAACAATGCCGACGTTTCTCTACGTGGCGTATGCACGCCTAAGGGTGACCAATGACCAAATCAACCATAACCAGAGAGCGCGCACAGCAAATTTTCCTGGGCAACGGACCAGAGCCGAGCGCATCAGAAGAACGAGAGCTGGCCCGCATGGCGCTGGCCGCAATGGACGGCGAGTCTTGGTGTTTGCCTCTCGACTACCTACAGGGACACAAAGACGGTCTGGAGTGGGCCGCTCGACTGGCAGAAGCCAATCACCCTGACACCGGAGACTGGCTTTACGATGACCCTATCGAGCTGGCAAAAGCCATTCGCAAAGGTCCAGATATGCCGCCAGTGCAGCCGGTAGCGGACAGCGAGCCGGTGATTGTTGTTGGCGATGATGGAGGGGATGCGCTTTCTTATCGCCGCCTTATCCAGTCATTTGAGCCTGGCACTAAGCTCTATCGCCACGCGCAGCCAGCGCAGGTAGTGCCGGATGAAAAAGATAAGACCGTTGATGCTGATGACCATCCATTGCTGTGGAGCTTTAACGAAGGATGGAACGCCTGCCGCGCCGCCATGCTCAGCGGAGGTAAGTCATGAAATTCGAAGAATGGTTATCGCAACAAAACGGCGTCATTGAGGTTGATTGCGGCTGTGTTACCACAGAAGCTTTTTATCACTGGATGCGCGTAGCTTATGAGGCTGGCAACTCTCCGGTGATTCCGGATGGTTGGGCATGCAACGATAAAGCAAACGCAGCGCTGATGATGCTTGATCGGATTGAAACGGCAGACCCTGTTGATGATGACCGTATCGACGGCATTAAGCGCATTGTTCGTGAGCTAGTAGCCGCCAAGCAACCCCAAAATGCACCACAAAATATTCCTGAAATTATTCCGGGATGGATTCCGGTAAGCGAGCGGATGCCGGATGATGATGACTTTGTCTATATCTGGCCTCGCCCTGACTTTGGTGTTGAGCTTCACGTCGGTCAGTACTGCGAATGCAGCCCTAAAGGTGATGGCTGGTATGCTCAGGTTTATGAGCAAAACTATGGCATCGAGTGGCACCCAATTACTGTAACCCACTGGATGCCGCTGCCAAATCCGCCTAAGGAGGAGAAGTGATGACGAGGGTTAGTACTGTAGGCGAACTCGTCAGGTCTGACATGGAGCAGTCTGGGGCACTCAGAAAGCGATACTGGCAATCATCATCTCTTCCGTTTAGGGAAAAGCGTAAGCACAGGCCGCAACCTTACCGCTTCAGACGAGATAGGGTGCTTCAAAAAATTATGCGCAGGGAAATGGAAGCCATGGTTAATCGCCTTAGTCAAATCGATGCATCAAAGATACTGGAAGAGGTTGGCGATGCATAAATCCCCCACAGAACGCAAAGCCTTCAGCTGAAATCAAACCCCTCTCCTGAGGGGTTTTATCGTATATGCTCATTTTGCTTTTATCCCCGTGACGGGCGATAATTACCTCGTCAGCCTGAGCAACTGACACGATTATCCGGCGCCAAGTGGGGACACATGGCGCACAAAACCTTACAGCAATCCCTGTCACCGATGGCGAAAGCCACCGGCGATTTACTGCATTCAGCGTTTAGCCTCTGCGGAGGTGAAGCGTGAACATCCCTCAATGCGGCATCAAACTGCACAGCGGCAACTTCAGCGCTATAGGCAAGATTCTTCAGGAGCAGCTCTCTGACGGGAAATGTCTTCGCCTGCAGGTCAAAGAGTGGCGTGAAAAACGCAGCCTGAGCCAGAACGCACTCAGTCACATGTGGTACGCGGAAATCAGCGAATACCTGATTAAATCCGGACGTACCGACGCAACTCCTGAGTGGGTTAAGCGCAACCTCAAAAAGACCTATCTCGGCTGTGAAGAGGTGACATACACCGACTTCATCACCGGTGAGAAAACCACAACCTGGGAGCCCCGGCATACCTCCGATCTTGATACCGGCGAAATGCACATCTTCCTGACCAAAGTAGAGGCCTGGTGCGCTCAGTTTGGTCTGGCTCTCACCATTCCACACGGTTGCGAATATCAGCAACTGCAGCAAAAGCAGGAGGCCTGATGAGCAGCCTTCTCGCCAAAGTAATGGAACGCGGCATCTTCCGCGTGCCGGCGCGCCGCAAGCGCAAGGTCGAAGTTAAGCCTTCAGATATCCCCACCTTTCACTATACGGCTCACCTGGCAGATGTCCGCTGGCTGCGCCGCGCTGCCAGAAGGAAAATTGCATGAGCATTTATCAACGCATTAACGGCGCTGACTGGCGCAATATCTGGGTTGTTGGCGACCTGCACGGCTGCTACACCAACCTGATGAACCGGCTGGACGCTGTCGGGTTCGACCCAGCACAGGATCTGCTGGTTTCGGTTGGCGACCTTATCGACCGCGGGGCGGAGAACGTCGAGTGCCTTGAGCTAATCACAATGCCCTGGTTCATGGCTGTTCGCGGAAACCATGAGCAGATGATGCTCGACGGACTATCCTCCTCCGGGAACGTGAATCACTGGCTCGCCAACGGTGGCGGATGGTTCTTTAACCTTGACTACGACAAAGAACGCCTGGCTATCGCGTTGTCCCATTTGGTTGCAGGTTTGCCACTCATCATCGAGGTAATGACCGAGGGTAAGAGGGTGGTGGTCTGCCATGCTGACTACCCTCATAACGAATATGCGTATGACAAGCCCGTCGATGCAGAACAGGTGATCTGGAATTGTGAGCGAGTGAGCGCGGCTCAGGATGGGATTGTGAATGAAATATCCGGTGCAGACCTGTTTATTTTTGGGCATACCCCGGCACATCAGCCAAGCCAGTACGCCAACCAGATGTATATCGATACCGGTGCCGTGTTCTGCGGCAACCTGACCTTGGTGCAGATCCAGGGTGGTGATCATGCTTAAACGTACTCAGCGCCGGTGCAAAATCTGCCGGGCAAAATTCACCCCAGCATTCGAAAACCATCGTTGGTGCTGCCCTGAGCATGGCGCTGAATTTGCCATGCAGGAACTGGAGAAGAAGCGCGATAAGCAGGCCCAGGCGAAAGAGAAGAAAGAGCGCGCGGCCTGGCGCAAGCGCAAAGCAGCGGTGAAGCCTCTCCGACACTGGGAGGATATGACTCAGCGCGTCGTTAACGACTATATCCGCGAGCGTGACCACGATCTGCCGTGCATCAGCTGCGGCACATTCGAAACAGTTCAGTGGGAGGCCGGGCATTACCGATCCCGCGGTAAAGCATCGCACCTGCGCTACAACGAGGACAACATTCACAAGCAGTGTCATCACTGCAACGTGCAAATGTCAGGTAACCAGCAGCAGTACCGCATCGGCCTGGTAGAGAAAATCGGCGCTGAGCGCGTCGAGGCGCTTGAAAACAACAACACCCCTCACCGATACACCATCGAAGAACTGGAAGGCATCAGGCGCCATTACAGCGCGCTACGCCGTGCGCTCATAAAACAACGGGAGGCCGCATGAAGATCACCTATAGCGACGAAGGGGCTTATTCCCGCATCTGGCTGACGGGACCATTTTGGCAGCTGGCTATGGCCCGGCGTATTGCTGATGCTGGACTGGACGCTTCCCCGGTCAATACCTGGGAGTCTCGCGGCATCACCTTCCAGATCACCCTGTACGGAAAGAGCGCGTATGCGCTCAGGGCATATAAGGCGATGTCCAAGGCTATGGCGAGGACTGGCAAATGAGCCGTGACGTTATCGAACGCATCCGCGACCGTTGGCAAAAGCTCCGCCTCTGCCGGCACCGCGGCACCGTACTGGTTGACTACAAGATATTACGCAATTTCGTCCGTATCTATAAGCGCCTGGGAGAAGCAGCATGAAACTGGAATTAACCAACGAACAGCACCAGTGGATAGATCAGTGGCTC
>OKHF01000093.1_pt1 | contig 56986 bp, 54 predicted proteins | sample 1614351 | NCBI WGS metagenome assembly OKHF01 (sample SAMN04436930, study PRJEB24849) | human gut metagenome | biome: human gut; feature: NICU; material: stool | host: Homo sapiens | place: USA: Saint Louis, MO | collected 2012-06-13
ATATGTATTTTATCATATATTTTTAGTATTTTCATATATTTAGTTAAATTCCAGTAATAATCATTGTGGCCATGTTTTTGCATAGAATGATTATATACAAAAATCATCAAGAATAACATATAGATTTTGACGTTTATTTGACGTCAAAAAAAATAAGGGGTACCGTTTGGGTACCCCTTTTGTTGTAATTTACCATTCAATATTATGTTTAGTGGTAAAATTTGCGATTTTTACTTCTAATCTAATTCAGTCAGTCTAAACAACTTACCGTTTCTAAAGATCATTTCACATCGATGGTTATTTTCATCAACCAATGTTGCTTCAAATAAACCTTCTTCAGGAACTTGAATATCCTCTGCGAAATTGTAAGTCTTATTGTTAAATTCAAATGTCTTTGCCATATTTTTTACCTCATTGTAATATTGCGCCACCAATATCAATATTGTAAGCGTCAATTATCTTTTTTCGTAATTCTCTAAACTCTTTACCATGACCTTTGAAATGACACTCGACAGTAGCATGTGCCAGTTCATGATAGATTGTGTTTAATTCGATGCCTTTATCATGATTATCCTTACTTAACTCAATCAAGCAAGAGTCATCATTATACCAATATGTTATGCCTAGTAACTTTTTACTTCTTCCAATATATTTATGAATTAACAATTCAGGTTTAAAAGAGTATCCTAAGGCTTCAATATTTGTAATTGCTTTTAGAAATATATCAGCGTACGGCATCATGTCATCATCCAAATACAATGTACTCATAACATCACCATTAACTCATTACCAATAATTGTTGCAAACCGTGCAACTCGGAGATAATTGGATCACCATTCCTTTACTGTATATAGAACGCTGCCACCTTCAAAATGTTGTCCGTCAAAGTGTGCTAACACTTCAACCTTACCTGCTTGATAACCAATCGTTTCATAGGCTTTACTATCTAATACAGTCACACCAGCTTTAATCTTATGCGCCTTATTTAGGTTAATTTTATAAACGTCTACCTTTTGCTTATCTGTATTAGCTACCACTGCGGTTCTATCAGATTTTTCAGTAGCGGCTTTAGGTAATGCCGGGTCCTCATGTTTGATAGCCTGTTGCGTTTGTTTGGCCGCCTGTTCTACGGTGGGGGCTTGCACATAATACGTGGCTACAGGTTGAGCAGTTTCCATTTTAGAAACAACTTGCTTAGCCTCATCTTTGGTAATGTGAATAGCATTGGCTAATTTGACAGGATCCTTTACTTGTTCCTGTTTTAATAACACCGGCTTTTTGACTTGATATGAATTATATATAGACACCCCTACAATAGCTAAAATAATTAAAATTAGCCCCCCTATGAGGATTTTATGTCGTTTTAGGTAACATAATACCTTAAAAGTCCAAAGTCTCATTATAGGCCCCTTTCTTGCATTTCTTGTGAAAACATTTCTAGTGCTTGTGCTTTTTCTGCATCGAACCGTTCAACAAGATTTTCACGTAACCAATCTGGATTACCATCATAGTTCCATGGATGAAGTTTGCGCTGTTCATATACCCCATTAATTAAATCCCAGTCAAATTTAATGTCATTCACATAAGATAAGTTCCAATCAGGCTCCCAACCCGGAACATACTGCATGGCCTCTTTAAAAAGATTAACAACTTCACCGGGCCCATATTGAACAGCAGCGGAGAATACAACGTCACGTAATGCTCGACTATGAATATTAACATCAAATAGTTGATTGGATAATTCGCTACATGCCACATCATAATAAGCATATTTAATATAATCGTGCTGCATTGCCATAAATCCATTAGGATCCACAGTTCCTAGTTCTTGCCATTTACTAATGAATTCATCTGAATTAATAGGTCCTGCACTTTGAAGGGCTCTTGCATAGTCTTTGTAAAACCCTTCTTCTTGTCGCAATCCCCAACCAAGGAATGCATCCACACTTCCACAATTACTTGCTAATTGGTAAGCACCATACGATACACCGCCCAAATCACCCTCACCAGTCGATACAATAGCCGGGTCCCCATTACTTTCATATGCCGCACTTAGTTGTCCTAGTTCTGCTGCCATTTTCATCACTCCTTTTCTTTGTCATTGCTTCCACCGTTCATGTACTGCGAACGCTTAACACCACCAGTAGCACCGATATAACCACCTAATACCCCGACTATTACACTTGCTAAGTCTTTCTGTTCAAGGTAAATAGTCATAATTAAGGCGGCCGCTAATGCAAGCAAGGTGATAGTGTCCTCATAATTGATTCTCATTTAATCGCCTCTTTTACAGATTTAATGAATGCTATTAACTGTTTGACTAATCCGATTGCACGTTTAAACCACCTCGATTCCACTAACTCCAGTTCAATCATATTTTCAACACAGGATGCTAACTCAATTACAATGGGAATGAGGTACATCCCTGTGCTTAAAAACGTATCTAGTCGGCCTAAGAAAATAAATTCCACATCTGGCAAGGTTAACAGAATGAACGACAATACAAATAACCAAGGATATGATTTGACGAGTTTCTTTGTCATATCGGCTCGCAACTTATTACTGACTAGGAACCTATGTTTCTTGCCGTTGATTTCGACATATCCCCATCCACGCCAAAGTATGGCCAATATAGTATTGGCCACCGTACAGGGTCTATTTGTTGCCATATTAAAATTGCGCACCTCTACCAAGATGCGCAATATCGTATCAACAAATACCAATATCAAAGTACAAAATATAGCTAATGATATTTGTACAAGTTCATGTTCATTTAATCCCACCATAATAGGTGGTGGCGGAGCGAAGATTTCAATCATATATTCCCTGTCCTTTCAATTGTTAATCTGTTCATTCTTTTACTAATTAAATTTTCTATTAGGATTTGGCCATCAATATTGAAAACTATATGTGTATTTATAGCCATTCGTTTTGTAGTTACAGTAATTTCAATGTTTTTAGAACTAGGTATCGTTAATTCTCGTTCCATGGTATCAACGGCTTCCATTAGAATCCTATATTTTCCTTTTGGTAAATATACGTACCATTTATTAAACGATTCAACATTACGTGCTTCCCATTTCCATGTATTGAATGTAATTGGATCATATTGAACATATCCTCTATCACCATTTGGTTTAACCACATTTAAAGGTGTTGTACTTCCTGAAACCCTTGCATATAAATCCTGTCCATTAAAATGGACACGGATGTAATTGCCACCCGTGTCCTGTGCATTCTCTGTTAAATTAAATGTATATTCTTCACCATTAGGGCGTTTAACTTTTATAACTGCCATTAGTCCACCCACAATTCTGCACCGTTTGCAAATAATAAATGTCCATTTAATTTGAATGTAGCAACTCGGCGCCATTCTAACGGAAATTCAGATGAATTATTATCAAACCGTATATACATGTCGTTTGAATTTGCGAAATATAGTTGACACCCTAATACACGATTATCATTAGAATTACTCCAAGGAATAGAAATACATGTGCCCCAACATTTTCTCCCACCAATCATAACCTCGTTAGCCTCACCAACTTTTAGTCCAGTAAATTTTGATGGAGATTTTACAAAATCGTCAGGGTTGTATTTAGGTCCACTAATAATATCTACAACTAAATTACCATTTATGGTATCCCCGCTTTTCTTTACATACGTTTTTTCGGCATCTTCTTTTAACATTAGTCCGCCAGTATTGGTACCGGATACATCGTCCTCAGTTAATACTTTAAAAGTTTTGTTTTTGTTCTTGTCGTAGTAGCCTAACGATGTGCCGAGAAATACGGTACGGTTATCACTCATGCCAAATTCCATACTATTGCCAGTAGACATCTTAACCGCATGATGTGCTGCGCCGTTTGTATCTGTTACTTGCACAGATGTATTATTGGGCATGATAATAGGGCCCTTCATCTTGCCGCCACTCAACCCTAAATAATCAAGGTTTTTCAATCGTTGCATATTGATTGAGTTTTCAAAATCGTAATTTGGGTCACCTACATAAATATCAACTTGGTGACGTTTGTTAGGCTTTTGAGTAAGCACAGAAAAATAGAACTTGCCATTGTAATACGCAATATCTTCAATTTCAGTTTCACGATTGATTTCAATGATCTGTTTAACCGTCCCAAACGGAGTACATTCAACCAAACTGCCTAGTGTTGCTGACATAATAGCTCCATTGAGCATGAAGGCGCCATTATTATTCATGTCAGGATATACATAATCTACTTGATAGCTTTTTAGTTTTTTAAATTCATCATTATACAAATTGATAGTTCGCACTCGTTGATTGCCAGCAATAGGAACGATACTTACATAGGTGCGTGTAATTGGATCATAGTCAATGTTGAATACTTTTTCTTGCAATGTAATGGTTTTTTCTATTGCCATAGTATCGGCATTGATAACCGTCAAATTGTTGCCGTTTTTTAGTCCGTTGGCGATGTAAATCTTATTGGTAAAGCGATTGTACGTCATCGTATTACAATGCCCTAGGCGCTCAGAATCCGTAAATTTATAGGTCCCTACTTTTTCAAAGGTGTCAGGATTGAGTTCATAAAGAATTTGATTAGTACCTTCACCATTGATACAAGCCAGTACAAATACATTCTTTTTAGAATTGTAAGTAAACCCTTGGCATTGGTTAACTTCTGCATCATACGTAATGTTTTTCACGAATGCTATGTTGGATGCACCTTTTAACATTGGTGTTTCTGTAGGATAATACGGCTTGATGTTGGTATATACACCCATATCCATGACAGAACCTACTGTATTAAAAGTTAAATGTTCAGTCAGTTTATATTGCCCATTTGGCACTAATAAGATTTTATTCTTTAGATTATCATTAGCTCGTTTAAATGCAGCCGTATCATCTGCTACACCATCACCAACTGCACCAAAGTCTTTAACCGACACAATACCATTTAGTGATTCTTTTCCAATATATTTAGCATCAGCTTCTGTTTTAGTTACAATACCTTTGCCACCCGGCACTGCAATTTCCTCGGCTTTCGATGCTGCTATTTCAGCACGCTTGGCAGCATCTTCCGCCTTTTTAGCATTACCTGTACTTGCGATTTGTTTATTATCGATGTCTGATTTAATCGTGTCTGCTTTAGATATTAAATCATTAATTTGTTTCTTATTCGATTCTGCCTGCGCAGCATATGCCTTCGTATTATCTGCAAGTACTTGGGTTTTCTCAAATGTATCAGCACTTTGGATAAGAGCTGTATTTGCAGTCGCTAATTTATCATCCACTGTTTGAGATAATGCATTAATATTGTCGTTAATAGCTGTTAGCTTTGTTGCATTATCTTGCACTTCATTTGCCTTAGTCTCTGCAGTTAATGCAGCTGCAATTGCTTTTTTAGCCGCCTCAATGGAATTATCGACTATATCACGTGCAACTTGATTTGGATCTTCATCGGCGCCTACACGAATTTGCAATGTGCGATCTAATTGTTCTTTTAATTCTTGTAGAATCAAAATAACCTTATCGCTCATATTTTCAATATGGTTATACGGCCATTTATTAGCAAGTTCTGTTGTTTGTGAAATTGGTGTTTGTCTAAACAATATAACTTTGTAATCAGCCGATAATGGATCGCCAGTACTTGGATATGTCAACGTTTTATTTTTTGCATCATATGCAATATTTCCTGTTTGCTTAAATTGTTTACCATCACTATCTACTAGAATAATTGAAACGTCTTTAATGTTGTTAAAATCATATGGCCAAATAAAGACCTTATTCACTCCATCACATTGATATTGAACAACTGGATTGTTGACTTGTGGAATCACAATATCCCGCCTTTCTTTGTTGCATATAAAGAGGACTACCTGAAATTAGGTAGTCCTTACTTTTATTTTTTCTTCTTTTCCTTTTTAGTTTTTAAGCGTTTATCTAATATGATTGACATAAATACATCTTCAATCTTGGCATCCGTATCAGTTAGCCCTGCACGCAACAATGTCCAGAAAGCATCGGTTACGGTATCACTAAAACCAGTTACACGGTTAGAAACCTGACTGAGCGAACGGCCTACATCAACGATATCTTTATTGTCACTTGAGATAGCTTGACCGGTATCCCATAATTTTTCAAAGATACTTAATCCCATTACGGTATTACCTTTATTGTATGGACGTTCTCCTAAAATAAATTTCATACCCATAGTGGCTATATCTCTCACTAACGGAATACCCATGGTTCCTTGTTGTACAAATTCTTCGGCAAAAGACTTGGCGATAGATTCCGGATCATCATCGTCACCATTTGTCATGGCTTTGTAAATTGTCATACCAATTGCCTGTGATATGATCCCCCACCATAACACTCTTGCAAAAGGCATCCAATCCCCTTTATCTTTGCTTATATACCATGATTCAGCGATGATATTATACAAAGTATTAGCATACGAATAAAACGGAACAAATAATTGAACCCATTGATTCCGTGAACGTTGAATGGATGCTGCATCTTTAACATCACCACTTCCGAATATATCTCGTACTGCTCTGTCTCCTGCCTCAATTGCTTGTTGATTAATCCATTCAGTACTTACCCCTTCCTTAGATTGAAGTTCGGCAACCTTTTGATCATACGCAAATTTCCATACTGGTATGGATAATGCGAAGTCTGTTTCTGTGAGCAGTCGGAATCCCATGTTATTAATTTCATCACGGATTTCAGCACCTTTTTCAAACTTGTACCCGCCGATATTCTTATCATTAATGCGGAGCCCCTTTCCTTGGATGGTTAATCCCTTTTTAAGGTCTTTATCTAAAGTTTGAATACGTTCCCTCATGAATATGGATTGCTCCATAACAAAATCACGAGTATTATTGTAGGTTTCTGTACCATGACCATAGAACCCTACTCCTGCATGATTAACAGCACGAATTACATTGCCCGCACCAATACGATATACAGCAACAGGAATGTTTAAGGCATTTTGGATAGCAACTGATGCACGTCCAGCCATAATAGCCATTGTTGCATTATGTTTAAGGAACATTAAAATCTTACCAACATCATCCATCTTAGCCGCTTCATCCTTCCAATTATCACGAACCCAAGTTCGCAAGAATTGATAGGAATTCATTCCGAATTTCTCAACAATATAGTTTTGGAACTCTCTATTGGCTACTAATCGATTTACATCAGTCACAGCTTTACGCATAGTTATATGATTGATTGATTCGGTAATAGTCTTAGGAATAACGTCAAAATCAAGCAATAATGACTTATCTTTAACCACATCCAAACGGCTTTTAGTAGCGCTCATGCCAGTCCCTAATATCGCATTACTGCTAACCATAGTCTTAGCAATATCTTCTACTTCCTTATCAGATATACTTGCATTGACTTCAGGATTATACACAATCGGATAATACTGACCAACGATAGTTCTACCACCAATAGTAAATGTGATACCTTCTTCCTTTTTCAATGGATTACCATAAAGTTCCTCTTGGACTTTGCTACGTTCAGTAAAGAAGGAATTGATATGATCCCATGTTCTGATAATGAACTCCCAATCTTTATCGGTAAGGATTTCTTGAAAGGCTTTTTCCATTTCAACTTCAGTTACCTTGGCTGTCTCCATTGCACGTTGTCGGTTGCGTTCTGTACCCCAGTTTAATGCTAATGCAATGACCTGTTCTTTGGTTAGATTCCGTAATTCTCCAACATCGTACATATGCTTATTTCGGATGTTAAATAATTCACGTTTTCCATATACAGAGGATACATCTTTGGCCAATCTACGCATGGATACTTCCTTACGTTCATTGAACTCTTGCGTTGCACGGCTAATCGGATCATAGATATATTTCACCGCATTAGGCCCTAATCGGCGCAAGAATGTTTCAACTTTGAGCAAGGATAAATTTCCTTTATTAATAAGACCTGCAACGGCTTCCAAACCAGTTTGATTGTTTTGTGCGTTAAATACATTCCCATTAATCTTGCCAAATGTATCTATTGCTTCCGTTAATATGCCATCTACTGCATCATCAAATGTAATCGATTCACCTTTATCATTAAGGATAGTCGAGCCTTCATAAGCGTTGCGGCCATTCTTATACATGCCTGTCATTAATTCTTCGAGTGTATTCAACTGACTCACTGTAAGATTTTTAAATGACATAGGTGTTTTACCATAGAATAGCTGCACAATCCATGGGTCAAGGAATGTAATGCTTTGGTCTCCTAGAATATCCGCATCAGGATCTAATGCATTAATAACGGCATTCATATTAAAGCCGTCTACTGGTTCTAGTCCATCATATTTAGTTAACCCCATTTGATATGCCATGTGAGCATAGAAGTATCTCATATTAGGCTCAATAACAATAGGATTTTTAGGACGTGTCATTCTATTAAGATTGTCAAGTAACTTGGTTCGCAACTTCTTAATACGAAGTGCATTGTCAAACGCGACACGAGCTCTTGCTTGATTTAGGAGTTGTAATTGTTTAGCTTGTAGTGCCTCTTCAATCTTATTAACAGCCAATGCCCTATCAGCACGCTTACCTTCACGAATGGCTTGGTTTTGATATTTTTTATACTGACTAGCTTGGGATAAGGTCAAATCGCCTAATTCCTGTCTAGCACGATTCATATAATCACTTATCAAACCTAGGCCACTATCACGAATAGCACGTACATTATTAATGCGTTCTTGCAGTAAATCTTTTAACTGTTCTATACGTTCTTGTGAACTTAATGACTGATTATCTAATCTTATTAGCATACGCTCTTCTAATCGCTCTTTTTGTTCGATTATCCTATCAAGTCGATTAGTAACAATTGTCAGACGTTTACTTAACTCATTCTTCTCATCTTTAAGTTCAGCTTGATTTTTACTTGCTTGTTCCTGTAATTCTTTTTGTTGTTCTTTTAGTCGCTCAATTTCATCATTAGCTTTATCCAACTCTTTAGAAACAGAACCAAGCTCTTTATCAACCTTTGCTTTTTCTTTACGAAGTTTTTGCTCTTTTGTTAACTCTTTTTCGATTATTTCTAAATCAGATTCAATCGTTTCTGAATTAGAGTCAAGTCGATTTAACTTATCGAGTAGTTCCCAGTTTTTAGCAAGGTCACGATTGGTTTGTGACTTGATGATTTTTGCTTCCTCTTCAGTCAACTTCATTTGGCCGTCTGAAGATAATAGCCACTCTTCGGCAATTTCTATATTGGATTTACCAATATGGTTATCCTCTATGAATGTCTGCTCTGCAGATTCCATAGCTTGATTAACAGCTTCATTAAATGTAAATCCTGTTTGCTCACGTTCAGCAGCTTCTAATTCTTTTAGCGTGCCGTATCGAGTATTGGCTAATGCATTTTTACCGAATGCATTATAGCGTTGATGGTCTTTATATATTGGATACTGTTCCATTAAACGCTTTTCAATATCAGCTTGAATAGAATCTTTTTCATCATTCCATTCTTTGATTGGTCGATTCTCCAATTCTTTTATATACCGCTTCATGACACGTTCTTTCGCCATTTCCCCGACGTCGGCAATATGGCTTTGAACCTTTGCTTGTTCGGCTTCATCGAGCTGTTTAAATAACTTGCTAGATTCAAATTGTTCAAGTGCCTGTTCTTTTGTGTAAGCATCAATATCTTCTTGGGTAGCGATCATGCGTGCCATAATGTCTTGAATTTCTTTAGGTGGTAATCCGCCTAGTCGTGTCACCGCACGATATATACGAGTTAACCACTTTGAGAACATTCGGAATACACGTTGCAATCCTTTAGTAGGTGCGTTACCTTCACGAAGGTATGCTTCCCATCCACGAGCGAACTTTTCATGTGCTTTAGTATTATCAGCGCCTTCTGTATCATCCCATTCAGACCACTCTTTCAACTTGTTCCAATCCGTTACAAGTTGCTCTGGAGCGTTTTCCATTTCAGCTAGGTTCTTAATATCATCAAAAAATACGTGTCCCATTTCATGTAAGAATGTTGACCGGTCAGCTGTTTTGAAGATTTGAATAAGGCGGTCGGTAGGACTATTAATTTGCGTCATACCGTTGATAGATTGATTGTATTTTTCAATTACTTTGATTGCCTTATCATCAAATACTACATAGCATCGTCCGTCTTGTTCGCCATCGTAGTAGATGCCTTTTATGCCGATACTATTTAAAAATTCACTAGCTTTTTTAGCATTTTTCACGTTATGAAGATTAAAATGTTCATCATTACCAAGTGCATGAGATAAAAACGAATACAACTGTTTACCAGCAATATTGGTTTTCTCTAATGCACCATATACATCAGTCTTAACATTCGAGATAGCTTTTTCTTCACGTTCTCGTTCTAACTGTTTTTCTTTCTCGTATTGTGAATATAGATCATATCTAAACTTTTTATACACAGCTTCCAATAAATCTTCATTACCAGCTATGGTATCAATATTTTCATCTATACCTACTGACTTCAAAAATCTATCAATATTTCTTTTTTGAATTTTATTGATGTCATTTATTGTTTTATTTTTGTTATGTAGTTCAGATATTATGTACCCTACATCCATAAAGCGTGTGTATTTATTTGTCCATTCATCACCAATAATAGACCCTTTGTGATATTTAATTAATAAACTTGTAAAACGTTCCAGTTGTTCTTCTGACATTTTATGTAATCCGTTTTTCAAGCTATCTCTTACATATCGACTATATCCAGAAATAGGATATTGCTCTGGTAATAACTCTGTTTCATTTGGTATTTCTACTTTAAATAAACTGCTTTTGTTAGAATCTTGTGCTTTACTCAATACCTCTTTATATAGATTGGATACTTTTTTATCTTTGGCAAAATATAAGCCCCAACCATGTGCTTGGTTGCCCTCACCACTCCCGATAGCGCCTAAATCAAACTCATCAAAATCATGTGGTGAACCATGCCATGCAGCTTGATAGTATTGATAATTATGTTGTTTTCGGAGCTTGTCTAAATCTTTTTCGTTTGGTATACTTACATCAAAGAAGTCACTAATGTGGTATTTCGCTTGGGGTAATGAGAGCCCCTCTGCCAGATACCAATTAGTGACTTTTTGTTCGTTTATATATAACGGCGTATCAAACTCAGGATTTTCCAAGTAATCTTGATACCATTTATTCTTTACCGTATCTTTTGTATACACACTATTAACCAAGCTATACACAATCGTGTTATTACGCTTGGTTTTATTTAATTGCATTGGAATTACAACATTTAAGCCGTTATCTGCTTTCATTTCCGCCATAACCACAATACTATCTTTTACCGTACTTGATTTAAAAATGGCAACAGGGTCAACTAATGCAAAAGGAAGTTGTTCCAATTCGTTTAGCGTAATTTCCGGGTGCTTTTCTTGTATATCCGCAATTTTAGATTGTTTAATTACAACGTCGTAGTCAAGACCTCCAATCATTTGTAATACTAATGGTGTGTCCATTATCTTAACAAATGCATTGGATTTAGGATTATATTCTTTTAATGTGTGAACCCATTCCGCTTGGTCTTTTGCCAATTTGACATCGCTTTGTTTAACTTGATTTAATCCTTTTTGCCCTTTTAGTTCGCCGTTCATTTGTACACGAACAGTATTGAAATAATCCATGGCCGTATAGTTACCACGTCCAGCACGTCGCATAATATCTGCCATAACATCAGCATGTTGTGCCATAAGCAATGCATTAGCTTCCGCCGTATCACGTTGTTTACGATCAACTGATTCATCACTCATTATAGATTTTAAGGACTGATACACCTCATAACCGGATTTGGATAATTGCATACGTAATGCGATGTCATTATCTGCCAATTCAAATAGCTTATCTCGCATAGATTCTAGTGACTCAATTTGTTTGAGTGTATGCTCCATATCAGCATAATGAGCTCCTGCTTGATTAAGTGCTTCCGGATTATCCGCTAATGCACTTTGCGTACGAGCAAGGCTAGATTGATATGCCATTCGTCTACGTTCAGCATTTGAACGTGGTGGTTTATTTTCACCTAACCATGTAGGGGTTACACCGCTAGTACGTGCGGTTTCTAAATCTGCATCCATAGCATCAAAATCACTTGTATATTGTTCTCGGTATTGCTCGGTTAATTCCTTGTACACATTGTTAAATGTTTGTTTAATGTGTGTCGGATCCGCAAGAACTATATCAAGCATTTCTTTATCTACATCGGATGTTTCATCAAAGTAGGAACGAATAATATCATTCTTAACACGCTCTGCACGTTTTTCAGTATCATCCTTAACAAGGTCTTTCATAGCATGTACTTCTTCTTTGGCACGTTCAAGTGTTTTCATAGAAAGACCACCACGTGTAAAGTAAGAGGATTCTTCCAGCGCTTTAACTGTTTCTTCCGATAAGCCACCGCTTAATTGAGCATAGGACCCGATAGGTATTTCGATTGGAGCATCGGCGGTAATTGCCTTGGATACTTCCTCTTGAGTAGTAAGTCCTGCATCTACCATATTACGGATAGCCGCTTGACCTTCTGCAGTTTCAGCCATTTCATTAACATTTACATATGCAGTAGACACACCTATATTATCGCCTTGAGCTTGTACAATTTTTCCATACAACTCAGGGTTTTCTTTTGCCAATTTGTTAGCCGCAGCATCGTTTTTTAAATTCTGCATGATAACATGACCGTTACGGTTTTGTTCTTCCATCACCACCATATGTTGTTCTTCTGGTGATAACTTTTGAAAGTCTTTAAAAGCCTTCATGGTACGAACACCGCTAATGCCACCACCAATTACACCAAAACCAACAACGGCAGGTAGTGCTTGCCACATAGCTTCGCCGGCACCAACAAACATATCACCTACAGAATATGGACCCTCTTGATCATTCGATTTACGCCATAGGTTATGCTGTAATTTTTCGTTGACGTCTTGTAACCCTTCTTCAAACAACTCTGGAGCGCCCGCCTTAATAGAAGTCTTGGCCACCTGTGCAGCAGTAATACCAATACCACGATTAAATGTCTCAGCTGCATTAGTAGTCCCTCTTGAAATTGCATTGGCAAGTGCGGACTTAGGAGCGATTTTAGATGCTGCTTTACCAATAGCCCGAGTGGCCACAAATTCAATCCCTGCATCGATTGCAGCAAATGACATAGCATACTCTTTCGCTTCTTCATTGGAATATACTCGATTACCGCTTGCATCTTTTTTGTTAATAAGTTCTAAGTACTTACTTCCGAATGACATTTGATACATTTGTTCCGCCATACCTACTTGTGTGCCAGTCCTCAAACCAACTAATGCACCCGGAATAGCACCCTCACCACCGACTGGTGCAGTTGCTACTGCACCAGCAGCTGCACCTAACGCCATACCTTCTGCAGCACGATTCGACCCTTTGATAGCATGTACAGCCATCATATACCCTTGGGCTGCAGTTTCTCCAATAACAGATTCTAATATATTACTACCGTCAGACTGCCTGTATTTAGATAGGTTTTCGTCTAACTGATTGATTTCGGCTGTTAGTTCAGCAATCTTATTTGGGTCGTTTTCTTGGGATAATTTATACCCGGCTTGGGCGCGTAAGATTTGGTCATTCATAGACCAAACATTCTGTTGGACCGCATCAAATACGCCGTGAGTATTATTAATGGATTCAAGATTGCGTAATGCAGTAATTGCTTCAGCAGAACTTTTATAATTTATAGTGTTAAGTTCTGGATACATATCACGAATCTCTTGAATCGTTTTACCCCTATCCATTTGTGCTGCGGCCAATTCAGCACGTCTGATACCTTCTTGGCCACTTGCCATAATCAAATCAGGATTAATGCCTAGCTTTTCACCGCTATCAATAGCAGACCGGCTCCAATCTTCTTTGTTCCATAGATAAATTTGCTCTGCACGATGCATAGCAGGTTGTAATATTTCACTAGCCTTATTTACAAAGTTTTCACTTTGTTCAGGTGTTATGTCTGTTTGTGCCAATGCATTCAAGCTATTAGTATCTACTGTAGCTTGCGACGGGTCTTTATGTAACCAATCATTTAATCCACTAGCGACATTACTTATTGCCTTGCCATACGAATTATCGGTGGTTTCTTGTTGGACCACACCTTCAAATGACGTATGTGCATTAGATTGAATGCCAAAAGTACCATTTGTCGCTTGTTCTGGTGTGATTTTATAGTTACCCATTATTGACCTAACCTTTCTGCCAATTCTTCTGGTGTAATTGTATGTGTATCTCCGCTACTATCTTTATAAACATAATAAGGTTGACCATCATCGCCTGTAGTATTATATAACCCATACATACCATTGGCAGCCAATTGAGCATTTGTATATGTAACTGCAGAACCTTTACCGCCGAAGAAATTTGCCATTTTGCCTGCGCCCCAGAACTCGCCTGTTTTGGTTGATGCAATTGCCTGTTGCGCTACTTCCTCTGCACCCCATTGCGCCATTTGTGCAGGCGACGGGTCATACCCGTTCTTTTCTCTAAATTCTTGAACCTTTGGATATACTGCAGTAGACACGCCTTGCCATTCAACCCCATCAATTTTTCTACCAGCAAGACTTTCTATACTACTCTTCATGCCTTTCATGTTAGGAGAGTATTTGCCAGTACCATTAGCGTATTCATCAAATTCCTTATTAATTTGTGATAATTGTTGAGGATTAAAATATACGCCCATTTGACTGATAAAATTATTTAGATCATCCATGCTTTTAAATTGACCATTAGCAATGGCTGTCTTCACCCCTAGTACATTTACCTCTTTAGCTTGCAGTGCTTTCGCTGCTGCTTTATTAACTGCTATTTGTGCTTGATTCAGTTGACCTTGCATAGCTCTTGCATATTCAGGATGAGTAGCAGCATAATCCTGTCTAATCTTCAACGCCGTTACATCGGTTCCACCGTTTTTAGCATCAGCAGCAACCATTTGTTCTACCTCAGCTTTTTGATTTTCCAATGCCACAGCGCGGCTATGTGCAATCTGTTGCAGTTGGGTAGCAACATTACGTTGAATCATTTCTTTACGCTGTTGAGCCTGTGCGGGAGTTTCCGCTTGTGCCTGCCCATTAAATAGACGTGATTTAACTTCTTGTATATATTGGCGAACACTAGGCTCATCACCGTTTCCTTGAGGTGCATCCCACGAATAATGATTGCCGTCACTATCAATGGCATCTGGTGCACCGTCTTTCCAACGTTGCCCATTCACAGGGCCCGCATACCATGCAGCAAATGCCCCTTCAACACCATATTTTTGTGCATATTCGCCTAATTTGAATGCAGCGACTTTTTTTTGTGATTCCGGGTCAGACATATCAGCGCCCGGAATACCTGCTTGTGCGCTCCATTCAGGCCAATTACTCGGTAATATTTGAAATAAACCATAAGCACCTGTCCGACCATTAACAGCGCTAGCATCACCGCTGCTTTCCTGTCCCATCACGGCCGCTTTCAAATTTTCTACGGTAGCTTCACCAGTACTGCCGGCAACTTTACCAAATCCACTTTCAAATAATTTGTTGGTAACTTTGTTTAAAAGGTCTGGATCATATGGGTCAAATTCGCCAATAACATCACGAATAGTCTTTTCATTACCGGTTGCTAATACCATACTTGCTTTACGTACCTTTTGCCGATATCCCATGATTTCCTTTTCGTCAATCAATCCGGATTCAGCGGCGGCATTAATCATCTTATTTGCGCCGTCTAAATCATCATCAGAGATTTTCTTTTCAATCATGGTAACTGCAGTATCTTGCTGTGCTTTTTTAACTTGAAGATTAATCGTATTATCGTCATATCCAAGATTGGCAAGTTGAGCATGAACACTACCGCTTATTTGTTGCATAGTTTGTCCAAATGAATCGGGATTGCTGTTTACAACACCGTTATTAGCGATATTTTGAATGTTCATATTCAACGCCTTCATAGCACTGTCTTCATATTGGCCGCGAACATATCGATTGATTGTATTTATCGTATTTATTCTGTCGTTATCAACAACTTTATTAAACGCATTAATCGAATCGGTCATTTTAAAACCATATTTTCTCATGATTTCATTTCGTTTAACAGATTCAATCTCACTATAATCAGTAGGGATATTTAATGCGTTTTCGCCTTTACGATTCATAAGGCCATTATCGGGGTCATACATAGCTTGGTTCATAGCTTCGGTATATTCATTAGTCGCATTTACTACGTCTACCAATTCTTTTTGTTTTTGAATCTGTAGCATAGTTGAGCCTAAATCGCCAATAGCTTTACCAAGACTTGATAATCCCTGTTGATTACCGCCATATGCCATTTCATTACCGGAAGCTTGTGTACTGCCTTGAATCGTATTCAGCTTTTGCGTCGGATCATAATTAGCAAATTTCATATCCTACTACCTCATTTTGTAATCACGCTTAACTGTTACCACAGGCCCCTTATCTGTATAACCAGTAGGGTCACCGCCATACGTAGTCTTCATTTTAGGCTTGGCATATTGTTGCTTTAACGCATACATAGATGATGCAGCACCAAGAATACTACCTACCATTGCCAAATTGCCTTGACGTCGTGCATTTTTAGCGGAAGCACGTGCGGCGTTAGCCTCATTCTGATAGTTCATGCCATTCAAATATTCGTTGTAAATAGCATTATTCTTGTTTTGTTCCCAGTTATAGACGTCTTTGTTATATTCATCATAACTGGACGCCATTAACTGTAATGGGGACCCTGCCATTTGCAATCCACTTGCCCCTGCTTCAGCGGCATTCGTTCCGGCTACAAGACGCATACGATTATCCATTTTGTCACGCTCTTGGAGTTGTTGCATGGCAATTTGCTCTTGCTTTCTGTCTGATATACGCTTATTAGCGTCTGCGGCTTGTGCCTGGGCGTTGTACATCGAAACTTGAGCTTTTGTTTGTTGATGTTGCGCAATCATCCCTATGCCAGTACTGACTGCGGTTAAGATTGCCGCTGCGGGTAAGCACATATGAAGTCCTCCTTCTTGAGAGTAAATAATTCTAAATCACCAACTTTTACAGTTGGATGAATAACGGCTCCAATCGATTCGAGCCATCGTTTCGTTTTTATGTTAGTTGTGTGAACATAATTGAATAGCCATTCACGAGTTTCTAACCATCCTGCAATAACTTGATTGCTTAACTTGATAAAACGCATCTGCCACCGCATATCGTTTTCTAATACTTTATTGCCAAGGAAATAAATCCCATACATTCCGTTAACTGGTTCTTTTGCAATCCCATATACGCAAATAGCCACATCGTCTTCTACGACGACATGGCTATCATAATCAGATTTGCAAATCTCGGAACAGAAATCCTTAAAAGGGTATAAACGATTCACCTCTTGGACTTCTATGGCGTCTATTGTCCTCAGGTTGACTTCTAGGTCATGAATCAATTTATCTCGCCGTGTAGGCTCAATTTCATCAATTTTATAGTCCCGGAACATCTTTTAATCCTCCCCCAATTTCAACTATGCGAGTTATCGATAATAAATTAAATGGAAATGGATCACTATGCTTTATACATATCGATGTATCAGTTGAGTAATTCACGCCCATTTTAGGCAAAATTACAGGCTTATCGCCAGTAAATAGTTCATTTGGTGGTAATGTAATATCATCCATTTTGTCAAATGTACGGCCAACTTTACCGCCAAATGATTTATACATACGCAATACCACTCTTGATACCGTAGCAACTCGACCTTGTAATGTGCCGTCTTGCATTTGCATTTCTACTGATGGAATACGAATTTTAGAGGTAAATGGTAATCCGATTTTGATATTGCTACCACTGACGTTTAATTGTAATAAGCCATCATCTGGTACAACCACATCTGGTTGTTGTTTACCATCGATTACTACTTGCACAGTTTGACCACTTAGATGAGGGATATTAATGCTATCAATTGCATTACTCGATTTAAATTCAACATAGCAATCTAAAAATACATTCACATCATCAGAATATAGCGGTACCATACGCTCGATACATTTAACTTTTTTCCCCTGTAATGTGCGCTCGACAAGTGTATATAAACTATCCTGTTCGCCCTCAGACACGGATTCGCAATATAGATACTTACCATTAGTTACGAAATGTGACCATCCGTACACCTTTTGCTCTGGTATATAGGTTAAGCAATTAATTTCTCCATCATTTCGGATGTAGTAAATAATGCTGTCTGGGTCTTGAGCGTACGCACTGGTGATAGTTAAATACCCTCTAACACGTGTCTTAACAAATAACGTGAGGTCTTGCCCTGTATAGTTATCAGATTCGTAACTATAACCCATATCACGAACAGTGCCGCCACGTTCCTGTACGAATACACAACGGTTACCTATGAACTGTGGTTCACATGATAAGGCCCCTCGTTGCGTCTGTGTTTTTAAATTACAATTGGTAGGAGTAATCGTTTTATCACCACTTACAATCCATTCATTACCGCTTGTAAGGATAATTAGATCGTTCGCAGGTACAAGATGACGAATCTCATACATCTTACGATTAATCACCGGCAAGGTAATCGAGCTATCATCTATGATAGTCCCCTCTACCTTTTCAACCCCAAAGTTTGGATAGTCACCAGTCCGGCTCATCCAAATATAATTAGGGTTCTTGTTGGTAGCGGCTACTACAAATCTATCTTGATAGAATGTACATAACTTAGGATATCCATTACTACGTCCCCAACTACCCATCTTCCATTTAGAAGTAGCTTCGTTTTCAACAATACCATTTAAGATATTAATCTTCATGGTTTTAGAGTCTACGAATTCTTTAAATTCGATAATACCCCATGTGGTGTATGGAAGAATTGAAAGGTCAACATTACATTCACCACTTTTAATATCCGATTGAATACGTAACTTTGCATTTGGTTCAATTTTGCCGGCATCGGTTACGTTGTAGTCGTTATTAGATGAATACGTGCGATAGTCTTTCCAAGTCGTTCCATTATTTGTGGTAATTTGAAGTTTAACGGTACCAGTCCATGTCCCATGCGTTGTAAACTTCCAAGCTAGGTCTTGGTCTGTGGAGTAGGATTCAACATTGTAATTAATGTTGTTGTACTCATTCCATTTATGAACACCGCCCATAAATGACTTTTTTTCTTTTTTCTCTACTACAACACCAGTATTTTTTGTATGAACGGCTGCAACAAAATAGCCTAGTTGCATGACCATACCAACCATATCGGCATTAAATAGATCTTTACTAGAGCGTACCGTATCACCTGTTACGGTTACAGTAGAATTAACGTCTGTATTAATTGTGTCATACGGTTGTTCAGTTAACTTGTAGGCTTCAAGTCGCCAATCAATATCACTATACCGAGATAATGTCTGTATCGGATATTTCCCACTACAGATGAACATAACGTCACCTGATTGGCTACAGTTCAAATCAAACAATATATCGCTAGTGAAAGGAGTCGTAACTTCAATTCCAGTATAAACTCCGTAGTTCCACACACGAATATATTTGTCGCCAAACTCGAGCATGAAAGAATTGTTAGTATTTGTAGTAAATTCAAATAATCGTGTTGGCTTATCGCTATATTTAACTTGCCCTACATATTGGCTGCCTTGACGTTTAGCAACGGCCCCATATGGACGAATAACCACATTCTCTGCTTCTAATAAGGCGCTTTTATATTGCTCCAAATCAAAGCGACTAGAGACATCCGGCGACACTTCGCCAGTTGTAAATGCTAATTGTGAGATATAGATAGGATTACTCATTACCAATCCCTCGCTTTCACATAACTAGATATATAAACTGTATCTTGTTTACGCTCCTTTGCGTTCATTCCTTTAGCCTCTTGAACTGCAGCTTGATACAACTTGTACGCTTGGTCAAACAGTCCTCTGTCGCCAGTTAACGGCATAGCTAATGCGCTAGCTAGTTTACACTGCAGCATATACAAGGATATGGAATCCCAAACGTCTAAATCTGTTACATCATATATATAATCAATGAATGCTAGTGGCACATCGCTCACTATGCATTTTTTGTTATTTCCAATATTAAATATGTTGTATTCCGGTTGCGATTCCGCATGAAAGCGATCGCCTTGTGGAATAACACCTAATATCCGAATGCATTGTTCCGGATACGCATATACATAATTCCACCCATTAATTTTATGAGCGGACAATACCAATCTTTCATTTTTGCGAGCAAAATTCCATTCGAATTGTCGCAATACCAACTGTCTAGTTGGGGCATATTGCATACGGCATTGGCGACCTTGTTCGGTTTCTTCTTCAAATGAATAAAGCAGTCCTGCATTAATTAATGCGAGTGCTTGATTGCAAATATCAGTAGGTGTCATAGTTCCCCCTATATGGTAATAGAGGGATGCATAAGCACCCCTCATATTGTCCCTTATTCTTCCGTAGTATCGGTTTTCTTTTTGTTTGTTTTCTTAGGCTTTTCGTTGCCAGTATTTTCATCTGGTGGATTTTCATTGCCGGTATTGTCACCTTCAGTATTTTCATCTGGTGGATTTTTGTCACCCGGTTCTGTTTCAGTACCCGGTTCTTTATCTTTAGACTTAGATTTTGGGTTAAAGATTTTTGCTACTTCATCTTCATTACCAGAGAAAAGCTGTTTAAAATAATCAGGCTCAAACTCTTTAATTTCTTCTTCAGAGAAATCAATATTTTCACCTGCTTGAATTAATCCACGGTTGCCGTGGTACATAGTTTCTTTAGCCGTAAAATTCATAGTTGCACCTTCTTATTTCAAATTAACACCATCTGTTAAGAATCCTGTAATAGTAGCAGCAGTCATATTATTGGCATTAATGCGAATGAACTTTTTCGCACCTGCAGGAAGTCGACCTTTGTATTCTGTACCAGCTTTGGAGTTCTGTGGCAATGTAACAGCTGTTAACAATGTGGCATCAGCCATATTTTCCTTATCAGATGTGTACACATTAAATAAAGGTGTACCTGTAACGTCTTTATCTAAACGAATATACAACCATAAGGCAACAGCAGCATCGCCACCGTTACCATTCATCACCACGTCAGAATTGGTGTTTGCAGTGATTTCTTTTTTCCAGAAAAATGTATTTTGTTCATCAATAATCATTGAATTATGTTCCTTTCTTTACGCAATAACACGAGATTCAGTGCTTAACAATGCATCAATTTTGCGAACTGGTACACCGTTTGCACGAGTAACAAGTTTACCCATTTCCATATCTTCAGTGATAGTGGAACCATGTTTTGTGTTCTTTTGCAAACGTAAGAATGTACGCAATGTACGGTTCATATACCAAACTGGACGAACACCACCAAGGTTAGGGATACGTTCTTCCGCTTCAATCATTAAGTTGATAAGATCTGCACCGGCTTTAGCGTCATTTGTCAATTTCGTAACATCGATATTGGCAATACGAACAACGTTTCTCCAATCCCGTACAGTCAAACCAACATCATGTTTAAAGTGAGTACGATATGCTTCAAACATGGAGCCATCGTCTTTAGTAACAGTAACAACGCCTTTATCTTCTTGGTGTAAACCTGCTTGAGAACCTTCAGGATAAATACCATGAACGGATAAAGGGCCCCAGCCAACAAGCCAAATAGACGCTAAGTTACCTGTGCCACCTGCATCAAGAATGTTTTCTGCACTTGCTGCTTTCTTAATATCAAGAGTATTGAATCGAGGAGCCAAGCCAATGAATTTCTCTGGCGTATTTTCGTCACCATAGAAAATCGTATGGCATAATTCTTGTCCCATAGATTGAATAAACGCTTTATCTTCCGACGCACGGAAAGATGCTCTATCTTTGGATTTATCAACAATCGCTTTATCAGTTTGAGAGTAAGCTTCAAGCATACCACAAGTGTCAGTAATTTGACTTGTTGCGGATTTAGACGCTTGAACCCCACCATATAATTTACGCCATGTAACAGATGGCAAACCATTACGTACAGTAGTTACAAAGCTAGACCCTTGGTTACATTCGACCATCGTCATATCTTGAATGATTTCTGTTGATTGGTCTAATTGCTCGATAATTTGAGCAACATTACCATTTGGATCCATTCGTTTTTGTAAGTCTAAAAGTGTTAAATTTTGAGTTCCAATTGTAGCCATTAATTATTTACCTCATTTCTTAATACATAGATGGATACATTTTTCGTTTTGCTGTTTCTTCATCAGAATTTTGACCGGCTCCGGCTTGTCTTGTGCCTTTGCCCGGGTCTTCCTGAACCATTTCACCAACGGCCGCAAACACCTTAATCATGTTGATGTTGTTGTCAATGTGACTATCAACAAGTAATTGACGTAATTCCGGTACCGCTTTAGTTAGTGCTTCGATGCCTTTGCCTGCAAGAGCTACAGTTTCATCGAATTTGCCTCCTAATTCCTTCTTGGCGTTTTCGTAATCCGCTTGTTGTTTTTCAACAATTGCTTGCTCTTGCTGTTCTTGATAAGAAGTCAAGATATTCTGTGCGTATTGACTACCAAACTTGGCTAGTTCAACAGCCTGTTCCTGTGTTGCACCAACTTGATTAAGTAACTTACTAAAATCAGCGGATACGGTTTCATCAAGTTCAGTACCTTCAGGAAATACATCCTTGAAGTCATAAACCGTTGGTTCAGTAGGTGGCGTATTATCACCGCCTAGTACAGATGGATTACTACCTTCACCATCTGGTTTAGCAGGTGGTTCAGTAGGTGGCGTAGGATTATTTTGGTCCGGATTTGCGCCCGGTTCATTGCCAGTCATGTTAGTGTTAGCACCCATATTTTCTTCAGCCATTTTGTTTCTCCTTTTCGACTAAATTATTAAAATATTCTTGCTGCCCGATATATTCGAGTTGCGCTTGGTGATACTGTTTAACTCCATTGGTGCCCAACTTAACTAAATCACCATGAAATAACAGTCCTACCTTGCGCTTTCCTTCGTTGAAATATGTTTCACTGTTGCCAGTGAACGATTGCTTTAATATTCCAGAGCGGTCCATGAGCCTACAAAAAAACCACCTACCTAGCTCTGTGCTAAGTACGTGGTTAAGCGCTTGCATATCTCGCTCTTGCATATAATCTTTAATTGTTTTCATCTAAACACCGTCCATTCCTAGCCACTGCTGTAATGCAGGGTTGCCATCATTGGCGGCGTCTGTTGCTTGTTTGGCTGCTTGCGCCATTCCCGGAGCAAGTTGAGCCGCTTGCATTAACTGCATTTGCTGTTCCTGTTCAGCCTGTGCTTGTGCTTGCTGTGCTAGGATTTCTTGATATTCATCATCAGAGCGAATAATCTTAGCCGGAACACCGAGATTTACACCGTATGTATTAGCGGCTTCTTCAAAATTGAACTTGTTGACGATATTAGGATTAGCCTGTGCCAGCGACATGATGAACGCAAAATACTGTTCGATGTTTACCAATGAACTCATTTTTTGCGCTTGTGCTAGTGGCGAGATATATTCTATCTTCACCTCTTGACCGTTTAATTGATCTAAGAGTTCCTCATCCTCAACAGGTGGGAACACACCGGCACGATCTAAGACCGCATACACACGTTCAATAATTGGATTCAAGAACTCAGATAGTAACCGTTCAACCACAGGGCCTAACTGTTGCAATTTCTCTTGAGTGCGTTCCATAACCTCACGAGCCGTCATCTGGCCCTTGTCGATTTGGTCTAGCATCAAAAATAAATCCGCACTATAGGCTCTCTTGATTGAATCCTCTGTAACTGTTATCTTGTTTTGAATGTCTTGCAAATTAGACTGCACAGCGAACATCGGTTCAACCTTATGTTGTCCCTCAATTTCTGTAATACCACCCGGATACAAGTTAACTGTACTGATAACGTCAGACGGTGCTTGCATAGGAGGCTTAACACCCAATTCAACGGCGGTTAGATAGTCAAATTCTAACTTCTGCAGCATTTGTGAATCTGGTTGAGCGAACCATGCGGCACCCTTACCGTAACCATTCAAGTCCATTGACGTATGTCTAGCGATTGGAATTGGCCATTCTTCAAAACCGCCATGATATAAAACTTCATCACTATTGCTGCCTTCAACCCAATAAATGGACGAGTATGGCATATTGCGACGCCCTAACTTATCCTTACGGTCTTTGTTAGGTTCAACTAACCAATTAACAGTAAATGAATTTTGCAAGCTATTTCCGTTATCGTAAATATTCTTGATATTATCTGGGCAATTATCATACCCAAACTGTTCGACAATCTGATCTACTGTCATTTTGTATTTACGACCAAAGATATTTACGGTTTCCTTACTGTTAGTGCTAATGGCATAGGTACCAATCGGATACGATGTGAAACGAACACCAGATTCACTATCAGCGAATATTCCCATAGGAGCTTGGCCCATGGTTAACTCCATATAGACTTGATGGACTACGCTGTAGAAATTGGATTTAGCGAGGACTGCATACAAGATTTCCTCTCGTTCATCCAACAATTCCGCAACTTGGCTATTCGCTGCTACGTCAATATTCTCCATGGTTAACTTAAACCACTTACGGCTCGGAGGCGTTAAGCCGCTCATGACACCACTGGCGAATATCTGGCAGGATTCCCAAGCTACAGGATTTAGGATTTTACCGTTGTAAGGTTCCGATTGGTCCTCTTCACCATCAAATTGACCAATGAATGGTAACTGATAGTCACGCAACTGCTTCCACTTATTAACGTATCGTTGCTGTGCGTTAAATAGTTGCGAAAATTTCTTTCTCAACTTCGTATAATCACGTCTAACAGGCTTAACACCTTCCGTAGGTTGTCTAGCTAGTAAAGATTCCATTTCCGCCATGCTATCCCCCTAAAATTGATTTTTGACCACTTCCAGTTGGTCCTAAGATAGTAGATTCAAAGCCACGTTTAAATTTGCGTTTAGTTTCTGCCATTTCCTCACCAGTCTGATTACTCATATTCGTCTGAACAGTCGGAGCCGGAGCAGGTGGTGTATAGTTAGCAGATGCACCTTTCATACACATCTCAATCCCTCACTTTCTACAATTAAAAAGGATTGTAACTTGTATTAGCTACAATCCTATTGCCTGTTTCGCTTTTTTTAACGACCCGCGCAGCAAAGGTCAGGGCTAATGCATCACCCTTATTTGGAGACGGCAACCCTCGGTCTTTCATATCTTTTTTACTTTCAAGCTGAATGCGACCATTTTTATCAATGATCGCTTCAGGCCCTACGATATCATCGTATAAGGCTTGGTCATTCGGTGGAATCGAGCCCCCCTCACGAAGCCATTCTTTCATTTGTCCCCACATGTAAGCCCTCATATTGAGGTATACAGGGTCATTACTCTTACCGCCAAACTCAATCAATCGCCATTTACGCCCTAATTGCTTACCAATGGAATATATCCCTGTACCATATCCCATATCGATGAATACGGCATCAGCTTTGTATTCGTCCTCGAACTGAGCAATCAGTTGAGCCATGCGCCAGTCATCGTCATTCTTAGGAATAGATGCGAGCGACTTCATATAGTAGCCTTGACGCATTACTATTTCTAAGGAATCTGAACCAGTCCACGCAGGATCCACACCAATGATTACCGGCAAATGTTCAAATTGTCCCGGCTTATAGACTTGCTTTTGTGCCTTGTCAGCAATTTCAGTAGAGATAAACTGCAAATCTGATGCGGAAGGGAACACACCACGCACACGTACTTTGAAGAAGTCGGAATCCTCACCATAAGCCTCTAACCATTCTTCAATCTTAGCTTTGTTGGATATCTTAACAGTCCGGCTATCAATTTGATATGTATTCCAGAACTTTCTATATTTCCGAAAACATTCACGGAACCGACCGCTATTACGAGTAGGGTTACCAAATGCACACCAAATAATTTCAGTGTTAGCATCTGTAAGAGCCCCTTCAGTTACTTCCCAAATAACATCATCAATAGCAGAGGCTTCATCAAATAGAACCAATATCCGATTGCCTTGATTGTGAAGACCTGCGAATGATTCAGGTGAATTCTTACTCCAAGGAATGGCATCAATACGCCATGTCTTTTCATAATCTTTATCGCTACAAAAAATAGCTGTGGCCGTGTAGGTAAACAAATCTTTAGCAATGAACATATTGTGCCATTTGCTAAGTTCTGGCCATGTTTTAGTCCGGAGCTGACCTTCCGTGTTGGCAGTAACTACGCCACGAGTATTTTCATGAGTAGATATCGCAAAATGAATAAGCCATGATATCAGTGCAGATTTACCGATACCATGGCCAGATGCAACCGCCTCTTGAATGGCGGTTTGTAATGACTTACCTTTCTTTAATTGTTCCCCGATGTCTTTTAAGATTTGTATTTGCCATTCATCGGGACCTTCCATATTTTCCAATGGTGTCCCCGGTTCTCCCCAAGGATAGGCAAAGTATACAAACGCTAACGGATCATGCGTAAGAGCGCCTAATGCCTCTATTAACTCGTCATGTTTTTCCATTAGCCTTCTCCCGTGCAGCTTTCAATTTATCCATAGCAGATACCGTAAGCTCACCTTTGACATCGATATTTTTCGTATCCCTCCACTTTTCAGGATTGCGGTTTTTAAGCCAGAATATTTGAGCCGTAACATCTGGGGGCTGTTGTTTCTTTACAACTTTAACGAGCTTTCCATTCTCGTATGTTTTCTCCTCATATTCGTAACCCATAGCACGTTTATGCAATGCATTTTCAACTTCAAGGTCAATGACTTCCTTCCCTCTTTTAAGGGACTGTAAAAAAGGTAAGGAATCCTTTTTCCAGTTATACAAGGTTTTAACCGAAATACCTATATTTTTTGCTATCTGCTCATCAGTAAGGCCATCACGAGCCCAACCTTCTGCACGCAATAAATTATCTGGGTCAGTTAGCCAGTTCTTTTTATTTACTCGCAATGGATCATCACCTCACTTTAATGTATTACCGCCCTTGCGAATCATCTTCCCATTTTTTCTTACACATAATCCACATGAATTTTTACTAGCACTTGAATGCGTAATATAGGATTGACATAAGCCATCATAAAATATTTCATTGGCCGTACATATTCCATTTTTATTATTCAAGCATTTGTGCTTGATGCAGTGTATTTGTGTCATAATTATTTTTGGTAGCAAAAAAGGCACATCAATTACGATGCGCCTTTTTGCGTTTGGTACTCTAAATGCTTAGGAGATGAACTCATGTTCTTCCACATACAATATATCATAGATATAGGGGGCTTAAAAGGTCTGAATTAGCCGATTTAAGCCGATTTAAGGCGGAGTTTATAACCTAATTCAATAAGAGCCAAATTCTTATATTCTTTTCCTTGTGATTCACCATATCCCACAAAAGCGTAAGCCCCTTTAGCCGACATACCATTAATATATTGTTGCATGAGAATAATAGATCCAACTGTATTGGTTAACGAATCTATCATACGACAAGCATCATCACGTTTAGTAAGTAGTTCATGGATTTGGCGTTTGTACCTCATTTCCATATCAAGTAACCGGTTAATATCATCCTCAATACCAGATGGTTCGCCGCCGTCTACTCGTTCTTTTCCGTAATTTACGGCACGTAATGACGTGATATCGTTTTTAATACGTTGGATATTACGCTTTAACGATTTAATCCGTAATGCTGCTTTGCTTGCCTCATGCAGGTACTTATATGCCAGCTCACGATATTCCTTTTTGCTAAGTTCTACCATAGGACCACCACACAAACAATATTTAATACAAACAGAATACTACATATCACCATATCCCGTATTTGAGATCTAACAATTTTCTGCAGTTGCATTCTATATGTATTAGAAACCATAAAGTGCTTTAATGCATCTGCTTCACGATAGGAGTAGTAAGACATTTTAAAAATAACCACAAGGCAAATCGCTAGTAGAATGTTTATAATAACCATTTCATTCATCGTCATCACCTACTAATTTTGCATATTTCCAGATACAAGTATCATTGGCACTATCGATGCTCCATGATGTACATCCACACAACCAAGTTTCTACAATTCCATTTGTATATCGTGCAAAATATCTAGGTTTCCAATCCACCTTATTTTGACTAACCAATATAGGTGTATCAACCTTTACTTTAGACCAATCAATAAAGCCTAATTCTTTTGCAATATTTAAAACTTCGTTTCCCTTTATTTTAGGAAATACACTTTTCAAACAATTAGCATATTCAAATTTATTACAACTGTAAATATTTATATAGCCTGATTCCATATCCACCATAGGCATTGTATTGGTTAAATATAACTCTCCATTATACCGACATGCACAATATCTCCAGCCATCATCATATAGCTTTTGTAACAGCCATTTCTTCCCTAGTTCATCGCTAGTCATAATCTTCTACCTCTCTATAAGTCGTTTCGAATTCATTTACCTCATGAACTTTAATTTTACCTTTATGATCTTTAACAATATAATTACCTTTAAAACATTCGATTCTTCCATCATCTGTTATGATTTCTAATGATGCGTTTTCATACCAATCAATACCAATTACATCACCAATAAAATCGACTATTTCCATAACGTTAGTGCCGTTATATTGCACAGCTTGAATTTCATTAACCCTTTTCTCATATCGTCTAAACACTTTCTATTCAACCTTTCTTCCTCTTAGTTACCCACACGCACCAGTTTCCGCTATATAGCTTTTTAATTTAGGTTTATCATCATTATCTAAGCCATGCACATTTTCAATTTCTGCTCTAATTTCAAGTATGTTTAAATACTCTCCCATAGCAGCTTTTTGTCTACGCAATAGTTCAATAGGACAAGTTGGTTTAAAATCTAAGGTTCCTGCATCATATTTAACAATCATTTTGTGAAGTTTATTGTAACGATCTTTTAGCTGTTTATATTCTCCACGAAATCTAGCCTGCCATTCTGGCTCACCAACACTTAATTCATTTTTCTTTTCTTCGTTCATTTTACTCACCTCTTATGATAGGGCGGATATTTCACCGCCCATACATCATTTAATCAAATATACCAACATTACCAATAAATAAATCAATAGCAAAATACCCATAACTATTAATCCAATAATGGCACCACATAGATCAATTCTTTGTTGTAGTCTTATTTTTTCGCTTTCACGTATAATCCTATACATTTATCTGCCTCTTTCTTATGTCACATATTGCTTTTTCATATAAACGGCCAATTTCTTTTGTTACATCGCTAACAAATCTAGCAAATGAACTTGGATCAGATAATCCACGTTCAACAGTCAAACATATTGGTTCCTGATATTCAATGATTGCCACTTTTGTTTTATAGGAAAATCTTATATTGCCTTTATGGATACAAATTTCAGGAATGACATCTTCACTACCTAAAGGCATTTTAAATAATTTTGCGATTGCTTCACGTCGTTTTTCTTCAAAATCCTTTGCAATTTTCTTAATAACAGTTTCACATTCATCAAATGAATAATTGTTAAAATCTTGTCCAAACATATTCATATTGGTTTATCCTTTTCAGTTATCTTTAATACACATAGTCCTCACATCGTTTTAATATATCGTGAATTAATTTTAATGGAATATTTGAACGTGAATTATATCTACCTCCAACATTACTTAATTGATGCCATTGCAATTTAGCTTTTATATTGTTTTTCATTAACTTCAAATCAATATTGCTGCCAAACTTTGTTGGTTTCTTTACTGGATAATCGTAGTTATTGTAATAAGTTAGATTTTCATAAGGAATAACAAATCCTATTACATTTGCTATGTAATCCCATATCCGTCCATAAGCTGGGTTTTCAATTACGAACACTTTAGGTTGATAACGTTCAATGATTTTTATCGTATTATAAATACACATTTCACCATTGACCCGTGTTAAAAATTGCTTGTCGTAATTATATTGGACACGATTATATTCAGAGTTATTACGAATTGTAAATTTACTATTCTCCTTGATTTCACCAAATAATGAAGTAATGCTATTAGGTTCACGTTTCCAACAAGCATTTCCATTTATCATTGCACTGGCATTACTCCAGCTTTCGCAAGGTGGACTAGCTAGAATAACATCAGGTCTATCTAGTTTATCTAATGTTTCCCATAGTGCATTTTTGTTATGTAGCGTATTTATTGCAAGGTCTTGGTTGATACACGCATCACCAATTCCTATTGATGTGATCGTGTGTTGCCCCCCCATATTCACGTTATATTCATCTACCGCTTGGCGATAGCAGCCGTTGCCATCATCAAATAACCCCCAAATATTCATTAGTATTCCTTTATCAAATCCGATTTAACGCTTTCCACTCTCTCAACGTAAAAGTGGAAATACTATGTTTCTTGGCATATTCAAATTCACCTTTACAGCCACGACTAGATTCCCATTCTGGACACAACACTAAAATGTCACACTGTCCAAGTAGACTTAAACAGATATCTAATCCTCTTTGGTAATCATCACCAGTCAGATATACATAACCGAAATTATGAATTGGGGAAATATAGTCATGACTGGTATCATTTAAAACTAAATCCCCCATGATCACATCAATCATTTTACGATTGCTTGTCTTGCCGCCATACGGATGGGCGACATAAACTAATTTTTTCTTCATAGCATCAACCTTTCAACGTTTCAATATGTACCCAAATCCCTGTTACTGGATTCCAATACTTTTCCGTAATTTCGCTACAGACTTGAGCATCATCATTCCAGTAATTTAACTTGGTCATACAATCCTTAAATAACTTAATAAGATTATCTGTATCTGGCCGAGTGGTTTTCCAATGTGGCGTTTTACAATTCGCTTTACCAAAACACCACTTGGTAACCAATCGAATCGGTCCCTCTAAAGGTTCACTAGGAACATGATCAGCTAAACCAGCTAAGAATATTTGTTTAGCATGTTTTAACTTATCTGATTCATAAAAGATAGGCTTACCATGTTGTGTATTTACCTGTTTCGTTTGATGTGTAACAGTAGGAACCTGTTTAAGAGGAATAAAAAATTCAATAATCAATAACAATCCCCCTTTATTGAGAATTTAATTGATAATAACCAATACAATTTTTCAAAGCCCTTTTGTAATGTAGGGTTCAACCTAAGGGGAAGAGGTAAGAAAAGGATGATTTTAGAAATCCTTTTCCTTACCCCCTTAGCTTGAATCCACCTTACATTGGGACACAAAATAATAACAACATACACTTATATATATAAGAGCGTTTGTTGTTATTATTGTTAACCTAAAAGTATCTTTACAGATTAACAATCTTCCGGTTTAAACAACTCTCCTTTATCAACATTTAAGATTGGTGTTTCTCTTAAATATCGACGAATAGTCATTTCGCTAACTTCCATAATTTCGGCTACCCGTTTAATATCCGCTCTGCCATTAAAACCATTTTCAGCAGCGGCAATATTAAAAGCATCTACCAGTTGCTCTTTTTTCTTTTCCTTAGCAGCTTTTTTGCGTTTGTTTATAACATTAGCGCCTTTTTGTTGTGGACTATCAAATTGAGCCATTGAAAGGAACCCGTTTGTATCTACCTTGTGAATTGGGTATTCAAACCATAAATCCACCGGTTTAAACTTAGGATATTCTCGGAGTGTTCCTTCCATTCGCCATGCAGTACATTGGCTAGTATCAATAGGAGCATCTTGGAGTTTATCCTCGTTCATGTTCTCGAGTTCAAGTTCTAGTAAGTCAAGTAATGCATCTGGATCACGAGCGAATACACCGGAACCGGATGCACGGTCCATAGACCGCTTACCAGTTTGGCTCCCCTTTGAATGGTGATGACAATAAATGACGGCACATTTAAGTTCAGTACATACTTTGTCAAACTGATTACAGAAATTCGCCATTTGATCAGCACTATTTTCGTCACCTGTAATAACCTTGTAGATAGGGTCAATAATGATAGCCTTGTAATTACGCTTTTGAGCCCTACGGATAAGTTTAGGTGCCAATTGGTCCATTGGTAAGGATTTACCACGTAAATTCCATATGGATATGTTTTCAATGTTGGTTGGTGACTGTTCAAGGGCCTCGTACACATCTTTAAAGCGATGCAAGCAGGATGCCCTATCAAGTTCCAAATTGACATATAGAACTTTGCCTTGTGTGCAGTCAAATCCAAACCATGGCTTACCTTCGGCAATGGAAATGCATAATTGAATTAATGCAAATGATTTACCTGCTTTAGATGGTCCGGCAATGAGCATCTTATGTCCTTCTCGAAGAATCCCTTCAATTAATGGCGGTGCTAGGTCTGGCATGTTATCCCATAATGCGTCAAGTTCTTCTGGCTCTGGTAAATCATCATTAACAGATGCGATCCATTCTTCCCATTCCTTATAGTTTTCTTTACCAATATTGGTTGCCATAAGAAATTGGGGTTTACCATCACGCATAACGCCCGGCATCCTTGATAATCGGCTAGGGTTACGATTCTTTTTATCCGGTTTAAAACCATTCTTTTGAGCAATGGAATATATAAAGTCAACACGCTTTCTGTATTCCTCATAGGAGTAAGCATCAACTTTAACGATGGCATGAATCGATTTACCACCACTAAATACCATGGCTGCAATTGGTAATTCTAATTGTTCAAGAATAGCTTTTTGCTTTCCGAGCGACATATTGTCAGATTCTAGTAACATATATCTAAATGCAGTTACGTTATCATTCTTAACACCTTTACCATCAATTGGATTAAACCGAATCCATGCACCCATTTCTTTATTAAAGCTGCCGAACACGTTTTCTAATTGTGTCGTACCGTTAATACCATCTATGATTTGTTGTACCGTACGGCTATAATTTCCCATCGTAGGGGACTGTTTGCCGTCCGGTAAGGCAAATGTATTAACGACATATCCAACGTATTCCTCTGGCTCAAATAACGTGGTCAAATAGGTAAGTATATCTCGCTTACGTTGCTCTAAAGGATAAGATTTAGGAATTGTAACATCTGATTCTTCAATCCAGTTCTTATCAACAACTTGATATTGTTCCGGAGTTGTGGCCAATACCATGGAGTCAAAACTTAACGCTTCATTATTTTCAAGCTTACGTTTTGATGTCCATCCATTTTCTTTTGCCATTTGCGTGATTGTTGCTCCGGTAACAAGTTTTCCGGTGTACCTACCAAATGACTCCCATTTAGCAGCACATTCGCCTTCATGGAATCGTTCTCCATCATCTGCAGACCATTCCTCCCATACAAACATAGGATAGCCCTCTTGATGGAGAGCAAGTCCTACGTTTAACCATTCCTCATAGGAGCATTGAGCAGGGTCTATATATTCGAGTAGTTCTCGTAAATCAATTTTGCTTTCCATGTTAACTCCTTACCATTGGGGGATGAATTCTTCTACAGGTGGCTTGTATGTAGCAGGCACTACACCTTTAGGAATGCGCCAGCCACTAGCGCTAATACGGCTAATCATCTTAGAGGCTTGGTTATTGGTCCATGTTCCTACATTTTTAAAGCCTTTGTTTTCAAGGAATCTAATTTGTTTAGGGGTAGACAAGCCTTCTTCACGACGTTTTTGTAATCTATCAATGAGCATAGATGCTTTGCCAGCGTCTTCAATGTTGTCACCATTAATGCCAAATTGCTCAAGAGTTTTCTTTTGACTATCAGTAATGGCGCTCATTTGCCAACCAAAGGCTGGTGTGTAATGAGTGAGGTCTTCCGCTTGAATAGAAAATTCAAATTGCAATGGATCAACAAGTTGTGCTTTTTTCTTACGCATAGCAGCGAGTTCTTTTGCAAGCGCTTCTTCACGTTGAGCTAATACGTCAGATTCTGCATCCTTTTCGCATTCTTCAAGGTCCATTCCTTTTTCTTCAAGAATTTCCGTCATGCGCTTGGCCACATCATCTGATTTAGCGATTAAATGAGCCGGTCTACATAATTCGTGACGTTCAACATGCCATAGAAAATCTAAAATCAATAAATGGTCTTTCCCCGGTGAAAGACGTGTACCACGGCCTATCATTTGACAATACAAGGCACGAGACCGAGTAGGACGTAATACAATGACACAATCAACACTTGGACAATCCCAACCTTCCGTGAGCAGCATTGAATTACAAAGTACGTTATATTTACCTTCAGCAAATGCCTGTGTAATTTCAGTACGGTCTTGGCTTTTGCCGTTTACTTCTGCTGCTTTAAATCCTCGCTCATTAAGAATTTCACAGAATTGTTGACTAGTAGCAATTAATGGTAAGAATACGACGATTTTTCTATCTCTGTATTCCATTAATTTATTGGCTATTTCTTCTAAGTAAGGTTCTAATACCCTGCCGATATCACCTACGGCAAAATCACCAGTTGAAATCTTAACCGATGAGATATCTAGTGTTAGCGGCAATGTTTGCACCTTAATCTTAGATAAGAAACCCTCTTGAATAGCTTTAGGTAACGTGTACTCAAATGCTAAACTTTCAAATACACGTCCTAAATTCTTCATGTCCGAGCGATCTGGTGTAGCCGTAACCCCCAATACTTTTGCTTGGTCAAAATAATTTAAAATAGCTTGATAGCTACTAGATACAGCATGATGTGCTTCGTCAATGATAATGACATCAAAGTACGTTTTACTGAACATTGACAATCGCTTGTCTTTACATAATGTTTGAACAGAACCCACTATGATGCGATCCCATTGCCCAATGCATGTATGTTCAGCCTTTTCCATTGCAGTTGTAAGCCCTGACGCACTCATAATTTTGTCAGAGGCTTGCTGCAATAGTTCTTCACGATGCGCAAGGATAAGAACACGCTTACCCCTGCGAACCGCTTCCTCAGCAACTTTGGCAAAACAAATCGTTTTACCTGTACCGGTTGGAAGAACTAATAATGTCTTATTAACCGTTTCCCATTCATGCCATATCGAATCTACAGCTTGTTGTTGATACGGTCTAAGTTCCATTAGAATGCACCATATCCATTTGCTTGAGCATTAGGGTTTGCAAAGCATTTTTTAATTTCATTACGAGTACCATTATTACCGTCATTTTTCACATAGCCTTGTTGTGTTAGCTCACACATAGCAGATTTACCCATTAATTGGTCAGGGTCAGGGTTGTAGTTTTCACCTTTTTTAGCGAGACCGACAGCCATAAATAGTTCTGTAACTTTCCAGATTGTAGATTTCGTATAGAAAAGGTTGTGAATTAATTTTGTTTTCCCTTGATCACCACCATCTACTTCGAGGGTAATTTGAGCCTGTGGACAAGATGGCAACTTGCTACCTTCTTTAGGTTCATAGAATTTCTTTGCTACATCTGTGATTACAAATGGATACGTGCCAGCTTCAAGTAACGTATATTCACGTTCTTCCGCTAAAATAGGTTGGTCAAATGAATATACTTCTTCTGCTTTACCGAATGTTTCAAAATTGCTTTGTGCTGTCATAATAATTAATTTCCTTTCTTAATTGCTTCAACAATATTTGGCCAGAATGGGATAATCCATCCATTAACGAATTCTGGATCATAATTTTCAAATGGTGTACCAGCTGGATATTTACCACGAGCTATAACTACCGATTGAACTTGTTCTAATGTGATACCATCTTTAACCATTAAGTCTTTTAATGGTTTAGGAATAGCTGTTTCAACTAATGGTGTTTCGTTTTTGTTGGTATCAACAGCTTCCTGTGATGGTGTTACGGGTTGTGTTGTAGTAACTTCTCCAACTTGTTCCTTGGTAGCATTCATTACTTCTGGAGCATATTCATTATTAGAGGCTTGTGCTATTTCTTGTACTGCAGCAGTTGGTAGAATATCATCAGGAATAACATGAGCGATTTGACTGTATTCAAATGGCATCATATCTGGTAATCCATGACGATTTTTAGCATCCCACGCAGGATTATGTGTTGCATACATCAACCGCTTACCATTGGTTGCTTTCTTTTTGTTTGTCTGAGTCGTAATGATTTCGTTTTTATAATTGGCAAAGAGTACCATGTCCGCCCATTCTTTAATAAGTGGAGAGGTTTGACTTCCTGTCTTTTTACCAAGCTTCAATTCAAAGCGATCATATGCACCTAATTCATCTGGCTGTTCAAATTTACGAATTTGAGCATGAGCAGTAAGAACTACGTTCATACCTGCGTTGATAACTTCATCAAGTAGATTTAGGAAACGTCCCATTTCTTCACGAACAAATACGTAACCGTTACCATAACCAAAATCTTCTATCCCAGATTTGTTATGTTTAGCACAGATATATTCAACACATAACTGCTCCGCCCAGTCGATAGTATCAATGACTAATGTCCGGTAAAAACCCGGCATTGTTGCAAATTCCTTAACAAAGGAAATTAGCATTTGCCACGATGTAGGCTTATCGGTACGAGCTACATCTAAATGGTCTGTACTGCTCTCTGTATCAATAAATACAGGCGAGGGAAAATGACTGGCGAAGGTTGTTTTACCAATCCCCTCTGTACCATATATGACGACCTTTTGCGCTCGTTTTCGTTTACCTGTTGTAATATTCATTAAAAATCACCCCATTCATTTTCAGGTTTAGTTTCATTAACTGGTGCCGCCACATTACTGTACTCTTCACCTTTGATGTGGCCATCTTCAATAATGATGGAGCATTCATCTTGGTTATTAGTAACACGAGTTGCAATGACTTGTAGGCCTTCCGATTCAAGCCATGCGCCAAATTCTTTCATAGTATCTACATCCATTTGTTCGAGTTTATCCATAAGTACAAATCCACACTTAGGATTTAAAGCTCTAACAATGGCCGTAGTCACTTTTAGCTGCTCAGCACCGCTCATGCAGTCCCATTGACGATCATTATAAATAAGGACACCATCTTGGATAGATAATCCCGGTAAAGGCATTTGTACAGATTCAAGCAGTTTATTTTTATCTTGTCTGATGGTTTCAAGTTCACCAGTCAAGTTGTCATAATCTGCTTTATAATCAGCAGCTTCCTGCAATGCTCTTGCACGTTCTTGATTAGCACGTACCTTTTGATTGATGGCATCAACATTTTTGATTTGCTCCTCGAGTTCAGCAGTAGATTCATCTTCTAAATCTTTCGCTGCAGTAGTTGCGATATCGTAATCTTCTGCTAATTGTGCCTGTTTGGCTTGCAGTTCTTCCAGTTTCTTTTGTGTTTCATCAACTAAGTTGTTGATGGTGGCCATTTGAGCTTGAATGGCCGACACATTGTTCCGCTTCTTTTGGTTTTCCGCATTCTTTAATAAGATGGCCTGTTGTTGTTGGATAAGTTCCGATGCGCTAATTGGTTCAAGTGGTACATCATCATAACCAACTAACTCTTTAGCGTACTTATCTTTCTGAGTGGCAATTTGCCCTATAGAATGACGTTTTGCATATACCTCTTGGTGTTTACCTTCGAGTTTATTCAATTCGTCTTCTACGCCCAATAATTTTAATAATTCTTGGGCCTTTTCTTTGTCACTCATTTCCATGAATTTAGGAAGGTCTAAGGCTAGTTGTCCAATAAACCCATCTAAAATCCGTTGACCAGATTTTTTACCTTCTGGATCAACGACTTTTAATGTGCTGCTATTGCCACTACGTGTAACAACTAGTCCATTAGATAACTTAACTTCTAATTTAGGTGGATTGTAGCTTCCATCACGTACTGCACTAGATGGTTCAAATTTCGCACCGCCTAGGGTCCAAGCAATGGCATCAAGGATAGATGTTTTACCTTGGCCATTCTTTCCACCAATAATAGTTAATCCATTAGGTGATGGTTCATAAGACACAGCTTTAACACGCTTTACATTTTCTAATTCAAATGAATTAATTTTGATTGATTCTCCCATGCATTTGCTCCTTATTCTTGAGTACCAGACAATAACAAGTAATTAGTTAATTCAGATTTAATCGAATCAGTTTCAGCTTTGATAGCATCTTTAATATAACGATTCATGATTGGACAAGATAACTTGAACGATAATTTATCCCCTTCGTCTTTAGGTTTAATGATGTCTAATTGCACTTCAATTTTTTGAGTGAATTGGCTTTCATTAAGAATGACCATATTTACGAAGATAAAGCGAGGCATCTTTAAGGTACCTTCCGCTTCTTTTACTTTGATGCTCATAACATAGTTATCATCATCAGTTCGAGTAAAATCGCCTTCCGTTTGTGTTACGTATTTAAAGTTCCTAACGGCAATTAAAAGCTTTTCGTAATCTTCGATTTCATGTTCATGAATTCGGAGTAAATCAAGCATTTCTTTTTGCGTTAAACTTAGATCAAAGATGGAGTACCATTCTTTAAACTGTTCGCTTTTTTGAAATTCATATACAATTTTGTCTTGCGTACGATCCGTTACGGTACAGTCTGTTACTGCCACAACTTTTCTATCTGAATATGTAATAACAGATTTTTTAGGGTCACCTTTAGCTTTTACACCTTTAACAAATGATTCAGCACTACTAAGTTCATATCTGAAGCCATGATATTGGAATATATCATTGGCTTCACCATGACGAATAATAACTTCACCATTTTCTGCTGCTTGTACATTTAAATAAAATTTTTCTTCCATTGTGTTACCCTCTCTTTTCTGTTGTTGAATTAAATGTTAGAACTTCCAATTCTGGTTTTTCGTTGACATCGACTTTTACGGTGAAGTCATCTGCATAAGAACCGATAGCACGACGTGAGATAGCTGGTAACGTTGATTTGATATTGTAACCAAGTTCTACGATGGTATCAGTATCTGGAACTCGTAACATTTCAATATTGATGGTGATTTTAGCTTTCTGACCTTTTGAGATTTTTCGTAATGCATCTTTGTACATTTCCTCAAATTCAGCTTCCAGCTTTCCATCACAAATATTAGTTAGATTTAAGACTTGTTGTTTTTCATTCATTTGTTTACTCCTTACTTTTTAAAATTTGAATAATGTCATAAAAAGGATCTTCGCTATCCATATCTTTATAACGTTCGTTAAAGATAATTTGTTTTTGATACGTTTGCATTGTTCCGATGCAAACTTGAAGATATAAGACTTTGTTATCGTCTGATATATTTTCTTTAACAAATCCAATTGTTGCACCAAGAAGTACTGCTAATACTTCTTCATTATTTTCAAAACTGCCTTTGTTATAGCTAATACCTATCTTTTTATCTGGATTAGCTTCATCTATTAAGATTTCAATGCGCTTCATTTTCTTCTCCGTGGTATAATTTTTATAGGTACAATTTGCCTACGCCCGCTAGTCTTTCCATTTGCTATTAGCGGGCGTTTTCTTTTTCATATACGTCAGCGAACACCCAAATAAGTCCGCCTATAATGATTTGCAATAAGAATTGAATAAACCCAATTCTATCGATTTCTAGGCTTCCCATGGATCCAATAATCCATATGAAAGCCGCCCATTTTAAAGCAGTAATCACAACTTCAACTCCCCTCCTACCATAACCAGTAATTCACTGGTTATTTTTCTTAAAGCATTTTTGAGCTTTTTGTTTTCTTCAAATAAGCAATCACGTTCCTTTTCTAACTTCCTGTATTGCAGTGGACTGTATTCATCTACAATCCCTACAAGGGCTTCAACTTCTTTTTTATTGAAACGAACACCCGGAAGTCCTTTTACTTCACGGAGGATGCCCCGTTCCCTTAAATTGTTGACGCTGCTTTCACTGCATTGCAGTAATTCAGCAACGTCCTTTATTGTATAAACAACAGGATCCATTATTTTTCATCTTCATAAATGACTTTTGTATGGGAACTTATTAAAGGGTTCCGTTCGTCACGTTCATAAATAAACGCTTCATTATCACGAATAGTTACTTCACGATAATTTCCATCTCTAGTCGCCTTATTCTTTAAAAGTGTAGTAATCACTTTAATGGGGCCTCGTAGTTGGTCTTCAAAAGTCTGTTCAAAGCTTGCGGATTCTATTGATTGTTTGGAATCCGGATATTTTTCATCTAGTACTTCATATTGTCTGATTAACTCTGGGAGTATCTGAGGTGTAGCTCCTGTTTCCATAATGTACAGAATGTGCTTTTTTAATTGTTTTTTAATATCTTGCATAATGTGCCTCCATTTTTGCCATTCTATCTGCCTCACGACATTCTCTGATTTTGCCGTGGATAGATTTCTTATAAAGTTTGCTTGTATGTCGCTTTGCGAAATAATCTTTAATGATCTTTCGCCAATATTGTCCATATTCAGCATTTCTACCAGCCCATCCAAAGACAGTTGACGTGTTTCCATAGACTTTATTTGCTATGGATAAATCTTGTTTGTTTTGTACTAGCATGTTTCATCTCCTTTTCTACTTAAAGTAGACTAATAAGGCAAAAGAATATCATCCATGGTGACGGAATATAATCGACACAATTCGTTCAAATTCCCATAATCAATTTCTGTTTTTCCATTTTCCCAGTTATTGATTGTAACTTTGGATTTCTTCATTTTCCTTGCTACTTCTTCTTGCGAGAGATTTGCGTTGACTCTCGCTGCTTTTAAAGAAATTTTCAATCGCTTCAATTTATCCCTCCTTCCTTTGATTATTAGTATAGTTTACTAAAAGTAGAATGTCAATACTAAAAGTAAACTTTTTTATAAAATAGTATTGTATTTTACTACTTTAAGTATTAATATATAGGTACGCAGGAGAGGAGAATAGGAGCTTATTATGGATTCTAATTACAAGAGAGTGTTTGCTCAAAACCTTAGCAATTTATTAGCAGCAAACAAAAAGACACAAGCGGATTTAGTAGCTGATTTGAAATTAAACAAATCAACTGTTTCAACATGGGTTAATGGAACTAAGATGCCTAGAATGAACAAAATTGAACAGTTGGCTCATTACTTTGGTGTAGAAAAATCAGATTTAATTGAAGATAAGTCAGATATAAATGACCCATATTACATAGATCCGGAAGTAGCGGAATACGCAAATAAATTGAAAGACAATCCAGATATGCGATTGTTGTTTGATGCTGCTGAGGATATGTCAAAAGATGATATTGATTTCGTAGTTAATTTAATTGAGGGGTTAAAGAAACGCGAGGGGAAATAAAATGAATAAGAAACAGATAGCCTTATTTATAGTATTAATTATTGCTATTATTGCACAAAGTATTTATATTGTTACACTCACGCAAAGAGTTGATAATCTTTCCAATGCAGTTTCTAATATTTCTTTTAATAATGATTCAGATAAGTTATCTAAACGTATAGACGAAATAGAAAGTAAAATAGCATCATTCAGTGATGATTTACATTCTCTAAGTAATAATATTGATGATAATACAGCTGAAATAGTATCTATAAAACGACAACTATCTGATGTTGTTTATAAAATTAATAGTTTAATTAGTGATATAAACTTATATATTTTGTCGCGATGACTAATTCTATTGGGGAGGGGTATGGTTATGTCTATTAATTTAATTTATACGCAATTAAAGAAAACACAAACAGCAGTAGTACGTCTTAATGAAGATGGCAGTCATTCAATACTGGTTAATTTAAATAAGCCATTAGATGCTCAACGAGTTAGTGTGCTACACGAATTAGGACATATTAAACACGATGACTTTCATTCTGAAAAACATATTAATTTAATAGAACGGATCGCTCATGATAGAGAATTAGATGAAGATATAGATGAGGAATTCTTTTATCACGTGGTTAATAGTAAGGATGTGTAACCATGCAATACAACTTTACCATTCGTAAAAAAGATGGCAATTACCAAATAATTGTCAGCTATAAAGACGGTATAAAATGGAAGCAAAAATCCAAACAGGGTTTTGCTACTCAAAGGGAAGCCAAACTCTATGGGCAAAAAATTATTGAGGAATTAAAAAAGACTGTCACCAATCCACTTGATGACAGTCTAAAAGATATAACGCTTATTCAGTTTTATCAGATTTACATTCGGGAAAAGATTAATATATCCGCCAATTCAGTACTGATCTACAATAATATCATGGAGAAATATTGCAAGCCCTTACATGACAAAAGAATGCGTGATATTACTCATTCCGATATTTTTACATTGATTTCTAATTTGTCAAAATCAGCGGCAAGTAAAAATTTGTGTATTGTATTACTACGTGCCGTTTTTAATTATGCTATCAATCCATATCGGTTAATTCGCAATAATCCATGTGCCGCCATTAAGAGATATCGTAAACAAAGTACACGATCAATCACAACAATTCCAATAGAAGATATGGACATGCTTTTACATAATATCGAACATAGTCACCCAACGTATTATTTGTTATGCAATATAGCAAGATATACAGGCGCTAGGTATGGTGAGATTATAGCATTACAATGGTCTGATATAGACTTTGACAATAATACTATATCAATTTCTAAGCAATGGGCACAATGTGAACGTAATAAATATGGCTTTAAATTACCAAAAAGTAAAAATAGTATTCGTATAATTCCTATTCCGCCGATACTTTCTAATTTATTAAAACAGCATCAATGTAACGGATCGGATAGATTATTTCCATTTCGCACTAGTCGAAGCAGTCAAGTAAATGAACTGATTCAACGGTTCCTTCCCGGAAAATCAATTCATATGTTTAGACATACATACGCTACTACATTATTAGGTAATAATGTAGACATACAGACTGTTGCCAGTTTACTTGGAGATAATATAAATACAGTTATTAAGACATATATCCATTTTTCAGATGAAATGAGAAAAAATGCTGCGGATAACGTGGCAAATATTTTTGGTTAATTATTTTTGACGATTATATGACGAAAAGCTATAGAACCCTATTTATCAACGTATTCTATAGCTTTATTTTATAATATATGTATTATACCATTAAAAGAGACTAAATATAATAGAAATAATAGCACCCACTAAAATAACAACAGATGCGACAGTGAGAATGATACTGCCAAAGAATACAACAGCAGCCAAAATAATCCCTAAAACAATGAACAATATAATTCGACTAAGCCAGCTTGTACTATTAAAGCTATACACCTTAACTTTCGGTTCATATTGATTGTTTTCATCGTAATATTTTTGCTCGTCATTGATATTAGTTGGCGTTGAATCTACATGGACGGAATCGCCTACCTCTTCAATAGTTACACCATCAAATTCTCGTCTCTCATCGTCGGATAATACGCGTGTATTAGGTTCACCAGAATAAGTACTGCGACTATAAGTATCATCTGATTGACCATTTCTATATGTATTTTGATTATTGTTTATATTGTGTTGATCATTCATATGTATTTCCTTTATATGAACAAATACTAATTGATTTTATACAATTTATTATACCATATTTTACCATCATAATGGCAAATAGAAATCCCTTCAGATATAAAGCCATATATCTGAAGGGATTATTTTTTATATTGCTTAATGCTAATATATGTTAACACTCATATCAGTCATTTAAGAATTTTTTAAGTAATTCATTTACCATACCAGGATTAGCTCGGCCTTTGGATTCCTTCATAACTTGACCAACTAAGAAGCCTATAGCCTTACCATTACCACTCTTGAAGTCTGCCACTGGTTGTGGATTATTAGCAATAACTTGCTTAACAATCTCTTCAATAGCACCTGTATCCGTAATTTGAACTAGACCTTCCTCTTTTACAATAGTATCAGCATCCTTGCCGGATTCCCACATGGATACGATAACTTTTTTCGCAATTTTGCCGGAAATTGTACCTTTATCGATTAGGGCAATCATACCAGCCAAGTTTTCAGGACTTACCTTGGATTCAGCAAATGTTAAACCGCTTTCATTAATCATCTTGGACAAGTCACCAAGCATCCAGTTAGCCACAGTTTTAGGATCTGCACCTGCTTTTACAGTAGCATCTAAGAAGTCCGCTGTTTTACGGGATACAGTAAGAATAGTTGCATCTTCACGAGACAAGCCATATTCAGATACAAAACGTTCAATCTTAGCATCTTGTAATTCTGGCAGTGCACGACGTACTTCTTCGATTTTTTCATCTGTAATTACGATTGGTACCAAATCTGGTTCTGGGAAGTAACGGTAATCGTTTTCTTCGTCTTTTTTACGCATACCAAGAGTGATACCTTGTGCATCATCCCAAGTACGTGTTTCTTGATCTACAGTACCGCCAGCTTCGATTAACTTAGCTTGGCGCAATGCTTCATATTCAACAACTTTTTGGATTGCAGTTAAAGAGTTAACATTTTTAGTTTCTGTACGTGTACCAAATTCTGTAGTGCCACGTAAACGTACGGATACGTTACAGTCACCACGCAAAGAACCCTCTTCCATACGACCGTCAGATACTTCTAAATATTGCAAAATAGAACGTAATTTTTCAACGTATGCTCTCGCTTCTGCACCGGAACGAATATCTGGTTCAGATACGATTTCAAGAAGAGGTACACCCGTACGATTGTAGTCAACATTAGAAGATTTAGAGTCGGAAATAGTGTTGCCACTATGGACGAGTTTACCTGCATCCTCTTCCATATGAATACGGGTAATACCGATGCGTTTAGTTTCACCATTAACCTCAATATCTAAATGACCATTTAAGCAAATTGGCAAATCATATTGAGATGTTTGATAGTTTTTAGGCAAATCAGGATAATAGTAGTTTTTACGGTCAAATTTGTTAAAGTTAAGGATTTCACAATTCAATGCTAAACCTACTTTAATAGCAAATTCTACTACTTGTTTATTTAACACAGGCATTGCACCAGGTAAGCCAAGGCACACTGGGCATACATGTGTATTTTGATCACCGCCGAATTCAGTGGTACAACCACAGAAGATTTTAGACTTAGTCTTAAGCTCTGTATGAACCTCTAAACCAACGACTGTTTCGTATTTACTACTCATAGAGAAACCTCCCCAGTTGGTGCTACTAATTGACAGTCTGGACGTGCTTGTTCAAATGTGAAAGCGGCACGTAACAATGTTTCTTCACCCATAGCAGGGCCAAGCAATTGTAAGCCGATTGGCAAATTACTGCTGCTCATACCTGCTGGAATGCTAATACCTGGAATACCTGCAAGGTTTGCTGGTACTGTACAGATATCTTCTAAGTACATTGCCAATGGATCATTTGCTTTTTCACCAAATTTATAAGACGTATTAGGTGCAGTTGGTGTTAAGATCAAATCCACTTTGGAGAATGCTTCATCAAATTCATTTTTAATGAGGCGGCGAACTTTTAATGCTTTCAAATAGTAAGCATCGTAGTAACCAGCACTCAATACATATGTACCTAACAAAATACGACGTTGTACTTCTGGACCAAATCCTTCTGTACGAGTTTTAGTAGACATTTCTACTAAATTATCCGCCGGTACGCGCATACCATAGCTTACACCGTCATAACGAGCCAAGTTAGAGCTTGCCTCTGCTAATGCGATGATATAATACGCAGATAATGCATATTTAGAGTTAGGCAAGGAAACCTCAACGATTTCAGCACCTAATTTTTTATATGTTTCGATAGCCTCTTCTATAGCTTTGCGAACTTCACTATTGAGACCTTCGCCAAAGAATTCTTTTGGCACACCGATTTTAAGATTTTGTACATCATTTACAAGAGCTGTAGTGTAATCTACGCGAGCCCCTGGAATCGATGTGGAATCCTTTGCATCGTAACCAGAAATAGCATTCAATACCAATGCAGCATCCGTTACATCCCGTGTAACAGGTCCAATTTGATCTAAAGAAGATGCAAAAGCAATAAGGCCGTAACGGGATACATTACCATAGGTTGGTTTCAATCCAACTACACCGCAGAAAGAGGCTGGTTGACGAATGGATCCACCTGTATCAGAACCGAGAGCCCAAATTGCAGAACCACTGGAAACAGCAGCTGCACTACCACCAGAAGAACCACCCGGTACACAGTCAATATTCCATGGATTAGTCGTTTTTGCTAATGCAGAATTCTCTGTAGAACCGCCCATAGCAAATTCATCCATATTAAGTTTACCAAGGCTAATATAATGATTGTCTTGTAATCGCTCGATAACAGACGCATTATATGGAGGCACAAAGTTTTCTAACATTTTAGACGCACAAGTTGCGGGTTCGTCTTTGATACAAATATTATCTTTAATTGCACCAGGAATACCAGCTAGTGGAGAAATCGCTTCACCTTTAGCAATTGCTTCATCTACAACCTTAGCTATAGTTAAAGCACGGTCATGAGAATCGGACAAGTACGCATGCACAGTCGGTTCCACTTTAGCTTTATGAGCAATAACAGCATTCGTCAATTCAACGGCACTGATTTCTTTATTCACAAGTTTTTTATGTAATTCATGAATTGTCGGCACAGCAAAATCTCCTATTCTTGTACAACACGAGGCACTTTAAAGTACCCATCTTCTGCTTCTGGAGCATTGGATAAAGCTAACTCATGATCAAGGGATGGTTTCTTTTCATCCTCTCTAAATACATTGTGTAAAGGTACAGCATGAGCCATTGGTTCAACACCATCTAGTTCTAATGCATCTAGTTCAGCAACATAGGTCAAGATGTCGGACAACTCTTTTTCTACATGTGCCATATGTTCTTCTTTAACTTCCAAACGTGAAAGCAAGGCGATTTTTTTTATTTCCTCTTGGCTGATTTTCATCGGAACACATCCTTTCATAATTACTTATTATAAAGCATAGATGTATTATTTTCAAAGGAATTACTATACCTGTACAGCGACTTTACGTAGGACGGAGCAAGCAGGTATAGTAATTCCTTTTTTACTAATTAATGCTAATAAAACGGGGCCCATAAAAAATTAAATATCTTTTCCAAGTTCTTTTAATAGCTCTACGAACTCTTCTTCGTTTATCACACGAATACCCAATTCATTTGCTTTAGTGAGTTTACTACCACTATCTTCACCAGCTATAACAAGTGTTGTCTTCTTAGAAACGGAACCAGTAACCTTAGCCCCATGAGCTTCAAGGATTTTACCCGCTTCAGTGCGTCCCATCACCTCAAGCTTGCCTGTGAGAACGACGATTTCGCCTTCCAATTGATTGCCTGCAGCTTCTACTACATCTACAGTCATCTTAAGACCTGCTTGAGTTAAGCCTTCAATAATTGCCACATGTGCTGGATCTTGACGATATTCAACGATGCTATCTGCCATTGTGGGACCGATTTCTTCAACTGCAACTAGCTCATCCTTAGTAATAGTCATGAACCGTTCCATAGATTTGACCACATTAGCTATAGTGGTAGCAGCCTTAGAGCCAATTAAACGGATTCCTAAACCATATAAGACTCGATCCAAACCGCGTGATTTAGAATCATCAATAGCCTTCACCAAATTTTCTGCAGATTTTTTACCCATACGCTCCATTGTAACAAGTTGATCCACAGTTAAGTGATATAAATCAACCACATTTGTAATTAACTTGTTATTAATCAAATTTTCTACAATACTAGGACCAAGGCCATCAATATTCATAGCGTCACGAGAGGCAAAGTGAATAATTTGTTCCTTTTCAATGGCAGGACAATGTTTATTCGTACATCGAACTGCCGCTTCTCCTTCACGACGAACTGCAGGAGATTCACATACAGGACATGTATTAGGAATTGTAAAAGGAATTTCAGAACCATTTCGCTTTTCAGGAACAACACGGATAACCTCCGGAATGATTTCCGCTGCCTTGTGAATGATAACGTGGTCCCCAATACGAATATCCTTTTCATCGATAAAATCTTGGTTGTGTAATGTGACTCGGCTTACGTTCGTACCAGATACAAATACGGATTCAAGCTCACCAGTAGGAGTTAGAACCCCTGTGCGACCTACATTAATGGTAATATCTTTAAGGATTGTTTCCACTTCTTCAGGTGGATACTTGTACGCAGTGGCCCATTTAGGATCCTTTGCAGTGCTACCAAGAACCTCTTGATCATCAAAGCTATTTACCTTAATAACCATTCCATCTGTATCATATGGAAGTTCATGGCGCTTATCCCCCCAATAATTAATGGCTTCAATTACTTCATCAATTGTTTTACATACACGATAATGAGGATTTACAGAGAACTTAAAGTTCTCTAAGCTCTTAAGCAATTCCTCTTGGCTATGAATATTGGCTCCCACTTCAGAACCTATAGCATATGCGAAAAATGCTAAATTCCGGTTAGCAGTAATAGCTGGGTCTTGTTGGCGTAAGGAACCTGCTGCAGCATTTCGGGGATTTACGAAGGTCGGGAGACCTTCTTCATCACGTTCTTCATTAATACGTTTAAATTCACTATGAGGCATATATGCTTCACCGCGAACTTCAATAAACTCAGGTGCATTATCTAAAAATAATGGAATAGATTTAATGGTACGTACATTAGCTGTTACATCTTCGCCAACGCGACCATCACCACGCGTAACAGCACGGACAAACATACCATTTTCATAATGTAAATTAACCGCTAAGCCATCGATTTTAAGTTCTACCACATACGCAGAAGGCTTATGGCCAAGTTCCTTTTCTACACGATTTCCAAATGCTCGTACTTCATCAGCATTAAATACATTACTAAGGCTTAACATAGGACGTCCATGAACGACCTTTTCAAAGGAGCCTTCCACCTTCATACCAACCCGTTGTGTTGGAGAAGATGGCACAATATATTCAGGATGAGCTGTTTCTAACTCCACAAGCTCACGATATTTTTTATCATATTCAAAGTCGCTCATAGTAGGAGCATCCTTTACGTAGTATAAGTACTGCGCATGAGTGAGTTCCTGTTGCAACTCTTTAATTCTATCTTTCGGATCCATTTTATATCCTTTTTTACAGAAATATAGTTATTTAAATAATTGTATATGTTCCCCATTTAACCATATACATAATTAGGATAATCATCCCTTTTTAACTGGTGCAAATTTTGCCATTACAACGCGCACACCTTGTGTAGGAAACTCAATGGTCAATTTCATACCAGCACCTTCACCAGTTACGTTGATTACTTTGCCATTCCCCCATTTACTATGAATCGCCGTATCGCCCACCTTCCAGTCAGCAATTACTTCATTGCGTACGATTGGCTTCGTCACGGGGCGGCTAGTAACACTCATATGTTGAGGTACATGACGTTTAATATCATCAGGCACTTTACGCTTAGCACGTAAGCCATCTACTAATTCTTCGGGAATTTCATCGATAAATCGAGATGGTAAATAACTACTAGTACGGCCAAATACTGTTCTAGTAGTGGCATTAGAAATATATAATTCCTTTTCAGCACGCGTAATACCTACATAAGCAAGACGACGTTCCTCTTCAATTTCTTCAGGGTTCATCAAGGTACGACTATGAGGGAATAAACCTTCTTCCAAACCACATAAGAATACGATAGGAAATTCCAAACCCTTTGCAGCATGTAATGTCATCAATGTCACTTTAGCCTCTTCTTGTTCGAAGGAGTCTACATCGTTAACAAGTGCTACTTGCTCTAAAAAGTCCTCTACAGTACCAGATGGATTTGTATCTTGGAAGTCTTTTGCCACAGATAAAAGCTCACCAATATTCTCAGCACGAGCTTGATCTTGTGGGTCTGTACTCTCTTCTAATTGAGCCAAATAACCTGTTCTATCTAGAATAGATTCTAAGATATCGAGTACAGTTTTATCTTCCATTTCAGAAACAAGAGTAAAGATGAGAATACCGAATTCTTCTAACTTTTCTTTAGTTTTTCCCTTGATAGAATCAATTAAGTGTAACTGCGTAAGCGTCATAAACAAAGACGTTCCTTTTTCACGAGCATAGTCTTGTAGTTTAGCAACTGTAGTGGCCCCAATACTCCGTTTTGGCACATTAATGATGCGCAATAAGCTCAAATCATCAAAGGGATTGTATAATACGCGTAAATAAGCTAAAACGTCTTTGATTTCTTTACGATCATAAAACTTTGTGCCCCCTACCATCGTATAGGGTAAGGCTCGCTTAATAAGTGCTTCTTCAAGGACACGAGACTGGGCATTTGTACGATATAAAATGGCCATATCCCCATATGGAACATCGTGAATATCATGTTTTTTAGCGATTGTGTCACCGATAAAAGCTGCTTCCTCATGTTCGGATTGAGCCGTAAAATGCTGAATTTTTGCGCCTTCTATTTTATCGGTCCAAAGATTTTTCTCTGGGCGACCTTCATTATTATCGATAACAGCATTGGCTGCATCGAGAATAATCTTAGTAGAACGATAGTTTTGCTCTAATTTAATAGATGTACAATTAGGATAGTCCTTTTCAAAATCTAAGATATTTTGAATATCAGCGCCACGCCAAGCATAAATACTTTGATCAGCATCACCCACGACGGCGATATTCTTCCAATGTGAAGCTAATAATTTCGCCAATAAATATTGTGCATGGTTTGTATCTTGATACTCGTCAATCATGACATAACGGAAACGATGACTATATTTATCAAGAACAGTTGCATTAGACTGTAATAATTTAACGGCTACTAATAATAGATCATCAAAATCTAATGCATTATTCTTGCGCAACTCCCGCTCATAATACTCATAAACATCAGCTACCTTTTGTTGGTAAAAGTCTCGTGCTTGTTTTCTAAAATCAGAAGCAAAAAGTAATTTATTCTTAGCATCTGATATGGCAGCAATCATAGCCCCTACAGGATAGTATTTATCATCCAAATTTAACGCTTTCAATGCGGCCTTAATAACAGCTTGAGAGTCAGATGTGTCATAGATAGTAAAATTGCTGTTATACCCTAAGAAACTATCTATTTCAAAACGTAAAAACTTAGCACAAAAGCTGTGGAATGTACTGAGCCAAATACGATTTGCCACATCGCCTACAAGACCTTCTACACGGCTTTTCATTTCTTTCGCCGCTTTATTGGTGAAAGTAATCGCCAAGATTTCATAAGGATTAACACCTTGTGCCAATAAATGTGCAATACGAACTGTTAAGACCTTTGTTTTACCAGATCCAGCACCGGCTAAAATCAATAAAGGGCCTTCCGTATGCTGGACAGCTTGTTGTTGTTCTTTATTTAAACCTGTTAATAATGAATTCATCGGAATACACCTATTGCCCTTACATATGCAATACAAACTCCAAATATACATAAATAATCTTTAATAAGCTGTGAAACAAGTATGTATAGTTAAAAGCTAAATTATTATATAAATAAACACATCTATAATAGCAATTACAATATACATGCAATATACTTGAAGCCCTATAAATAGAGAAGAAGAACGTTGCGAGCAACGTTCTTTTTTAGTTTGTATACTATTTCATAGCACCAAGAATTGGTGGTACAATTTGTTTTTTACGAGACATAGTATTAGGTAAGAATACACCATTATCTTTTATTTCTTTTTCAAATGCTTTAGTAACTACAGCCTCTACATCGCCACTAAACAACAATGTAGTACTTTCATCGAGAATATTTGTAATCATGATGTAAGATGCATCATAGTTATTGGCATTGCGAAGCGCTTCTAAGGCTTGTACTAGTTCACCTTGTTTAGCCAATACATCAGTTGTATCCATAACAGAAATTTGACCGATAGAAATAGTCTTACCTGCTTCAGAGAATTCTTTCATGTCTGTACGAACGATATCATCATTAGTTAAATCAGAAATATCTGCTCCCGCTTTCAACATATCTAGCCCATAGGACTCAATATCTACGCCAGCGATTTCAGCTAATTTATGAGCCATTTCTTTATCTGTTTCTGTACATGTTGGAGAACGGAATAACACAGTATCAGAAATGATAGCAGATAACATCAAGCCTGCAACGCCTTTAGGAATTTCTTGATTATTCTCCATGTACAACTTAGTAATGATTGTATTAGAACAACCTACAGGTTCTAAACGCATGAATACAGGTCCATCAGTTTCGAAGTCACCAATGCGGTGATGATCGACAACACCACACATATTCATGGATTTATAACCATCAATTATTTGTTTGGATTCGTTATGGTCTGTTAAATACAAATTACCGCCTTCTGGAGCAAACTCTTCCCAATTTTTAACAACTTGAGGGTGAGCAAAGCCAAAATGGTTCAAAATATATGTTGTTTCTTTGTTAGCTTCACCTGCACAGACTGGAGTTGCTGGTTTCCCCATTTGTGTTAGTAAGTTAGCAAAGGAAATAGCAGAACAAATTGAATCAGTATCAGGGCTTTTATGACCTGCTACATATGTTTTTACATCACTCATAATATACCTCTTTTATATTAATTTCATACTTAATATCGACTTACGTCAATCCGATTTTTAACTATATCATTATATCATAAATCATACAAAAAAACACGCCACTACTAAGTAGTGACGTGTTTTTAACATTCTATAAAATTATCTAATATAAATGATTAGTCGTGATTCTTTTTGCGGTTTGTTAACAAACCAGGTCCAATTGTTTCAATGATGATAAACAACATTGGGATGATAAAGATACCAAACAATGTAGCTGTTGTCATCCCTGCTACTACAGTAATACCCATAGAAGTACGTGCACCAGAACCAGCACCACTAGATACTGCCAATGGTAATACACCAAGGATAAATGCAAAGGATGTCATCAAAATTGGACGCAAACGAATTTTTGCAGCTTCGATAGCAGCATCAACAACATTCATACCACGCTCGTCAACGCGAATCTTAGCATACTCGATAATCAAAATCGCATTTTTCGCAGCCAAGCCAACCAAGGTTAAGAGACCGATCTGCATATAAATATCATTTGCTAAGAAATATCTGCCTGTGAAGTTCAATAAGAATGGTACTAAAGAAGCACCAATCATACCAGATGGTACGGAGAACAATACGGCAAATGGAACCTTCCAAGACTCATATAAGGCAGCCAAGATTAAGAATACAAAGACAAGCCCTAAACCTAGAATCAACATAGTTTGAGAACCGGCTTTTAACTCTTCACGAGATTGCCCTGCCCAATCATATGTATAACCAGCAGGTAATGTTTTAGCGGCGGCCTCTTTTAATGCATTGATAGCATCACCAGAGGAATATCCTCTAGCTTGAGAACCACCAATTTGTACGGCCATCGCATTATCAAAGCGAGTAATGCTAGATGGTGTACCCGTTTGTTCCTTTGTAATATAGTTAGAAACAGGTACCATTTGGCCATTACTATTTCTAACAGCTAACATGTTAAGCTGATCTGCATTTTGACGATATGCGTCTTCCGCTTGGACTACAACCTTATAGTTTTTACCATAAGTAGTAAAGTCGTTAACTTGAATACTACCGTAGAACCCTTGCAAAGTGGTAAAGATATCAGCTAATGCTACACCATCTTGAGCCGCTTTTTCACGATTTACATCAAATTGTAATGTCGGCGTAGATGTATCAAAAGTAGTATAAATGGATTGAATTGCTGGGCTCTTACGAGCTTCCGCAATAAATTCATTAGTACGATCAGCCATAACTTGTGGACTATCGCCAGCTTTATTGATGATGTACATACTAAAACCACCAGTTGTACCCAAACCAGGAATGGATGGTGGATTCATAGCAATTACAGTTGCTTCTGGTACACCTTGAGCGGCAAAACCAAAGGTTTGACCAACCATTGCATTAATAGAAGTTGCAGCAGTAGTACGATATTTCCAGTCAGACATAGTAGCAAAAATTACACCAGCACTAGACTTTTGACCACCACCTAAAAGGTCAAAACCAGCGACAGTAAATACTTCTTGGAATAATTGTTCATCCTTAGGTTTTTCAGAATCATTTTTTTCTTCCAAAAAAGATGCAATTTTTTCAAGTGTAGCCATAGTCCGTTCAGATGTAGCACCAGGTGGCTCATTAATAGCAATCATGTAGTAACCACTATCTTCAGCTGGTACGAAAGAAGTTGGTAAGAAGTGGAATACTAAGGCTGTACCACCTGCAAATATTAGCAATGCAATAACAGTTAAACTCAAACGATGGCTTAAACGCGCTAATTGGATGCCATACCAATTACTGAATCGTTCTAGAGCAGCATTAAACTTATTTAATTGGCGATGTAACCAATCTTCACGATTTTTAGATATATGTGGTTTCAACATTGTAGAACATAATGCTGGTGTCAACACAAGTGCAATAATAGCTGAAATTACAACGGAAACAGCAATCGTTAATGCGAACTGTTTGTAAAGGATGCCTGTTATACCACCCATAAACGCAACTGGTACAAATACAGCAGTCAATACAAAGGCAATACCAATTACTGGTCCTTGTACATTTTCCATTGCTTTAATAGCCGCCTCTTTTGGAGGTAAACCATTATATTTCAACTCATATTCAACAGCCTCTACCACTACGATAGCATCATCAACAACAAGGCCGATAGCCAAAACCATGGCAAAAAGCGTCAAAGTGTTAATAGAGAAATCTAATAAAACAAAAGCACCAAATGTGCCAAGCAATGATACTGGCACAGCAATCATAGGAATGATTGTGGATCGCCAAGATTGTAAGAAGACATATACTACAACTAAAACAAGGAGCAATGCCTCTACAAATGTATGCTCAACCTCATTAATAGATGCACTTACGAATTTAGTATTATCTACAACTACGTTATATTGCATATCTGGTGGGAAGGATTTAGATTGCTCATCTAGAACCTTCTTAACATTAGCAATTGTTTCTAATGCATTAGCATCATTTTGTAGGGAAATAGCAAAACCGGCAACCTCTTTATGAGCAGATTTTGCGATGAAGTCATACCCTTCAGCCCCAATTTGAATACGGGAGACATCTTTTAGATGTAATACCTTACCATTAGTGCTTTTAATAGCAATATTGCCAAATTGCTCAGGTGTTACGAGACGTCCATCAATTTTGATAGGATATTGAAAGGCTTGTTCACCATTTGTAGGGTTTTTCCCTACTGTACCTGCTGCGGCTTGTAAGTTTTGACCTTTTATAGCCGCCGTAACTTCAGAGATAGTAACACCAAGTTTTTGCATCTTCGCAGGATCCAACCAAATGCGCATAGAATAATCAGATCCGAACTCCTGTACAGAACCAACACCCTTAATGGATTTGATTGTATCCATCATATAATTGGTACCATAGTTCTTTAAGAATGTTGCATCATATGTGCCATTTGGTGAACTCAAAGAGAATATAAGTGCCATATCACCAGAAGATTTAGTAGTTGTAACACCTACAGCCTGTACCTCTGAAGGCAATTGTGCAAGTGCTGCTTGAACACGGTTTTGCGTATTAACCGTATCCATATCAGCATCTGTACCTTGATTGAACTGAACAGTCAACGAATAGCTACCATTACTGGAACTATTAGATGTCATATAGTCCATATCTTGTACGCCTACAATCTGCGTTTCAATAACACTGGCTACTGTATCATTAACAACTTGAGCAGTTGCACCAGTATAAGCAGTATTAACTTGAACTGTAGGTGGAGAAATTTGTGGATATCGAGCTACCGGAAGGTTCATCATAGAGATAAGCCCTACCAACGTGATAACAATGGCTATTACGATGGCAAAGATAGGTCGATTAATAAAGAATTTCGACACGATCTATCCTCCTTTTATTTTGTAGCTTTCAACTGTTCTTTAGTTAGTAGTTTGCCATTTACTTTTACGCCATTTTTCACCTTAGTTAAGCCGTCAACGATGATTGTATCACCAGCAGCCAAACCAGATTTAATGATCGTTTCATTACCTTTAGTACCACCAATCTCTACTGTCTTTTGTTCTACTACACCAGCTGCATTTACAACATAAACAAAGTTTTTGTCCATGATTTGTAAAATTGCACGACTTGGTACAAGGATTGCATTTTTAATCTTTTCACCAGGAGAAACAACAGTAGCATACATATTAGGTAATAATAAATGATTAGGATTTGGGAAGGACGCTTTCAATACAAGCTTACCCGTAGATTGATCTAAACTCTTAGCCGCTTGCACGATAGAACCAAGTTCATTATATGTTTCGCCATCAGCAAGTTTTAATTGAATATTTGGACCATTAGAATCATCCGTTGTAGGATTCTTCATAAAATCAAGATATTCTTGCTCAGTCATACTAAACTCAACGAAGATTGGATCAATAGAATCGATTGTAACCAATGTAGTAGAGCCAGCCTGAACATAAGTGCCTGTATCTACGTCATCCATGCGTAATGTACCAGAATATGGTGCATATACCATGGTATCCCCCATATTATCTTGAGCAATTTTCACGGATGCTTCATACGCTTCATAAGTAGCCTTAGCTTGCTCTGTAGCACTACGTTGCGTATCTACACGTTGTTGAGCAATCGCATCTTGTGATGCCAAAGTTTCATAACGTTGAAGATCTACTTCAGCATTTTTCAAGTTTGCATTAGCTTGAGCTGCTTGTGCTTCTGCATTAGCAAGACTCGCTTCATATTGACGAGAATCAATTCGATATAATGGTTGTCCCGCTACTACTTGTTCCCCACCTTTTACAAACTTCTCAACAATATAACCACTTACACGAGCATGTACAGCTACAGAGTTCTCCGCAACTACAGTGCCAGCAAATGTTTGATCAACTTGTGTATCACTTGCTGTAAGTTTATATGTATTAACATTAATCTCACCAGCTTGCTGTTGATTGTTGCCACACCCTGCAATCATCACAGCAGACATTACGAGAGCTGCTAACATACGGGAATAACGATACTTCATTATCTGTACTCCTTTTCAGAAACGAATCATTCATGTCACATAATTTCATAAATATCTTTATATATTTTACAGGATTCTGTAGATAAAGTCAATTTTTCCGATACCCCTCTACCTTTGTAGAACATAGATAAAATCTGATTAAACCCACATATATTGTATACAACAAAAATGTTAAAAACTATTGACATTTTATATTCAATATGAACTTAAATAGTTTTAG
>OKHF01000102.1_pt1 | contig 51347 bp, 51 predicted proteins | sample 1614351 | NCBI WGS metagenome assembly OKHF01 (sample SAMN04436930, study PRJEB24849) | human gut metagenome | biome: human gut; feature: NICU; material: stool | host: Homo sapiens | place: USA: Saint Louis, MO | collected 2012-06-13
GTATATTCTATATAATAGAAAAGAAGGATCTCTTCAATAATAAACATGTCTGCGCTTAAACTATTAATGTAAAAAAGTTCCTTTTCTTTCTTAATATCATTAGTTTTAAAAAACTGGATAATCGTTGATATTATCTTAAAATATTGACCGACAGAATTAGTCATACATATAAATGCTTCTTCTATAGCTGCCTTTCTTTGTTTATCATCTAAAATACTGATATTTTTTTCCTTAACATCTTTCAGTACTTGTAAAATGTTTTTGTATTTTGAGTCTCCGTCATCAATCTTACTTAATTCACTCATTTCCTCATAACATTCAATAACATTTTCTACAGATTTAATATTGACCCGTTTACTATTATTAATATACTCACTTGCTTTTTCTATAATTTCAATCTTATTTACAATAGATTCGAGATCAATATAACACGAAAGATATTTGGTTTCCCAATCAGTAGTATTTATAAACCCATTTTTGGAATAATTCTCAAGCTGATATCTGATTCCTGAATCAGAAACACTTTCAAGCAATCCATTTTTTTCTTTATTTAAACTATCGGATAATTTATCTCTGAATTCTTCTACTATGGTTACATTTTTTTTGTTATTAATATAATTAACTGCTTTTTCTTTTAACTGATAATCCAGTTGGCTAAAGATTTCTTCTTTAAGTTTTTCAAAAGAATTATCTTTCATAAGATCAGACTTCCTATTGTCTAGCATAGAGTATAAATAATAAAATGTACTATCATTCTTTTCTTCTCTGTGACGATTTTTTTCCTCTACTATTTGTAGTCTTACAACCAACAAAGCTATAGCCCCGCTGAGTATTGATCCTAAATAACCTCCCCAAAATCCCAGCCACCCGTCATAACTGGGATTACTAGGATTTTCCGTTAAAATTATGTGATTATACACAGCTGGAATACCGACTAATATTAATAGAACTAAAACAAAAATAAATGCATACATCACCCATTTGCATTTACTAAACTGTCTTTTTTTCTTCATTATTGTATATTCCTTCTTCCTTTGCTTGTTTCTTTATTCTTTTTAATGTAGATAAAGAAAGATTAGTTTTCTTTACAACCTCTTTCATGCTGTTTGTCTTCATCAGTTCTAGTGCATGCTTGTACCGATCATTTAAAATTCTTTTCGGACGGCCTTCCTTATAGTCTTTTTTGTTTGCACGCTGCCATTGCTTACCTTCTTGAGTTCGTGTAACAATCAGATCTCGCTCAAATTGCGCAAAGCTTCCTAACATGTTCATCATCAGAGTTTGCATCGAATCATTTTTATAAGGTTCGAAAGTCAACGAATTATCTATGAAGGTTATTGTCACTCCTGATTTGTTAAAAGTAGAAATGATAGAATTTAAATCTACAATACTTCTTGCTAACCGATCAATTTTCGTTACTAAAACTACATCCTCTTTTTCTACTATTGAAAGTAGCTCTTCTAATTCTTTTCTTCCATCTTTTTTGGTTCCTGTATATTTTTCACTATAAATCTTTTCAGCACCCGCTTGTTCTAATTTCTCAATTTGTGTTTTGTAATCTTGGCTGCTTGTACTGACTCTTGAATAACCGTAAATTGTCAATTTTTGCTCACACTTTCTGGACATAAGTTTCTGACACCTGTCAAAGTCAAGTATATCAAGAAAATATAAAGGGGTCAAAAACTTTTAAGTTTCTGACCCTTAAATGAATTTTTTTAAAATAAATCGCCTTCTATTCTTACCAGAATATAGATTTTGTTCTGGCTTTCTGTACAAGATATAGAATAATTTTTCATAGCAATTGATCTAAATAAAAGAGTATCCAGAAATAAGTCATTTCCTGAACGCTCTTTTTCGCAATTTCATCATAGATATTCTGTTACTAGATTTTTAATTTGCTCAACAATTTTTATAATTTATAAGTGTATCCAGGAATACACATTCCCCCGCCAATAATTTTGATCTGACGAGGGATATTTATTATTATAATCAAATATTTTTCAAGCAATTACAGATTTAGTGCCGCTTCCAAGAATAATCTTCCCATACCACTAATACTGGTATAAGCAGACATGTATGCACGTCCATTTCCAGCTGTATTTTGGGAAGCATATCCCCATCCAGTATTATAAGAGAAGGTATTGCTGGTAGGATATTTCCATGCAGTCTGTTGAGCATTTGGTCCTCTATACGTTACATAACGATCGGAGACGATGATTGATGAGGTAGAAGCTTTGCTCCAAGATCCATGACATTTTTCTACCTTTATAGTATTACCAGAAATCCAATAGGTCAACGTTATACTCGATTTCGCAATACCATTATTAGCTGAACCGGTATTAGTAGATAATGGAGAAATACTAGTACTACCAGATTCCTCAGGGGTAAAGTAGTATTCGACTTCTATAGTAGTCTCATACTTTTTTTCTTCTAATGCAGGAACCGTAGAAAATTTACTTAAATAAGCTAATTCCTTATGTTCGATAACTTTTGTTTGTGTACTTCCTTCTCCGACAACACCTTCAGCGGAAGTAATCTTTGCCTCAACTGTAGGAATAGATGCTAGAGAATCGGCTTTAGCCTGTAAAGTATTTCCAAACAATATCGTCAATGAAACAAATCCGATTAGAGTTATAAGTATTTTTTTCATTTGAGTTCTCCTTTTTTATAATCTAGAGGCTGTTGCGGACACTCTATAGCTAGCCATTCCAGACATTGTTACTGTTCCTGATACCGTAGTTTTTGCAGTAGCTGCTCCACCATAATTGTAAACATATCCCCATCCAGTATTATACGTGGTTAATGAATTAGAAGTAGGCGTTTTTTCTAGGGCATTGGTAAACCCCTGTTGAACTTTCAAGTTTCTACTTGAAACACTGGCGAAGGAGCTGGTCAATGTAAACCTGGAAGAAGCGCTAGTTACTTTAATGTTATCTCCAGATTTTGTATAAGTAATTCTTGCAAGTACTTTCACGGCTCCGGTTGAATTTGTTTCATTATCATTACTAGCAAATGGCTTGATCGTATTGCTGTCATTTTCATCTTCAGGAGTAAACTCAATCTCAAATTCAGAAACGTAGCTTTTTTCTTCGCTAGAATTACCATAAGTTATCATACTTGATCTTAAAGAAGGTACTTCATACGTTTTATTAGTCAGTATCTCAACATTTTCATTTTCATATTCCCCAGTATCAATATTTTGAACTGAAAAATTTATTTCGTGAGGGTTCTCAATTTGACTAGCTGAAACTTTATCTGACAACAAAAATACACTACCAACAAATACGGATAACGCAAGAACAATTTTCTTCATGATAACCTCCAAATAATTTTATTAGACTAATTTAATTTAGCCTTAACCCATTATACATCATTTTCCCTTTTCGGTAAATAAATAATATGGCGCTTATTATTAGTTATCTCTTTTATTATTTTTATTAAACCTTTAAAATTCATTTGTTTGCATAATTGGAATTCCATCATATATAATGAGATAAATAAGATTTATATTGTAAAATGAGGAGGGAATTATAATGAAAAAAACTAGTTTGAGTATTTTAACTTTACTAGCACTTGTGGTTATAGGGGGATGTACTTCCGAAAATAACGACAACGGAACTACTAGTTCCAGCATCGAAGTAAGTGTTACAAGTGATTCCGCTACTAACCTTACAGGAGATACAGTTGACATTGTGAGAACTGAAGGCAATAACACCAATTTTAAAGTAGAGCAAAAAGAAGGGCAATCAGTTCATATTGTGTCTACTAATATAAAAACTGAAGAAGCAACGGAAATAGTTAATTCGGAATTTGTAAATGACTCCCAAAGTAGAGAATTAGAATTAATTTTTACCTCTCAAAACAATAAATTTGAAGTCTCATTATCTGTTTCTGGTAGTGAAGAATTATCTGATACCAGTACTTTTACAGCTGATCAAAAATATGTTGAATTCATACCCTATACCTCTGAAGAAAAAAATAAGTTGGGTGTTTTCGTAATGAGTAATGATCAGAACGTTATTACTGAAATAAAAAATGATTTGGATAATATAGATAAGTATTTAGATAGTGATTCAGACTTTTACGAACAATCTATAGAAGTTAAATAGATTAATATCTTCCTTACTAACATAATTTATGAGATCAGATATTAAATTTGTAACACATACAAAACTCTCGTAATCAGATTATGAAATGAAAATATTTCATAGGTATAGAAAATTTTAAGCTACTGTCCCATTCTCTTCTAAAGCACATATCTTCCGAAAGGCTTAAATCTTAAATTGATCAAAATAAAGAGAGTTAGAAAAAATTCTAGCTCTCTTTATTTTGTAAGCAAATCTATTTTTATGTTTAAATTCCAGCTTTAAATCATGGATCGTCGGTCCGCTAAACAACCAAATTATTGCAGATTGGTCGATTCGAAAAAAAAGATAACGTTCGCATTTTACTCACTATTTTCTGTACGGATGTTGTTCCAGTGTCTCCATTAATAAACACACTATTCAATTGTGTGTAAACTTTTTTTCTCAGCTATTAGATTTGATAAATACGTTAGTTTTTCTTTATCTTCTAAAGAACTTATTGCATATTTGACTAACTTTTCAACAGCAAATTCTCCGTACTCATCTTTAAAAAATTCTATGAATGGCAAACAAGGTCTATACGCCCTTGCTAAAACAGTATTAGAATATTTTATTTCTCCTACTTCCAGATATCCTTTGTCTAATAATCTTTTTATTACAACTGCAGCAGTATTTTTATTCAAATCAGGTATTTTTTCTAGCAACTCATGTTTTGTTAACGATTGATTGACCTCATAAAAATAAGAAAGAATTTGGTATTCGGATTTGTTTAATTTTAGCATATTGAATTACCTTCTCTTTTCAAACACATTGTTTGATTTTTAAGCTCTAATTTTGATAAATAATTATTTGAAGAATAGTTCAAAAACGATCGCTGTCAAAACCATTTCTCTTCTATTCTCAATAAAAAATCTATATTATTCTTCATTCGGTTTGACCAGAATAAAGTACTCTCTTCCATCGATCTTCTGGTATTCCCGATGACACGTTTTACATAAATAGTGACCATTTGGATAGAAAAAATCACCTTTTTTAACATAAACTTGTTTGGCTAACTCACCACAATCACATTCGATCCAGCTAGGTGACCAGCATAAACGACGATTGTAGGGCGTTATTGGTACTTTCCATTGCCCACCGTAACATTGTCTTTCTTCAGCCATCTTTATAAGTAACCTTTCAATTATTCATCAATACTCTAATAGATCATTCTTAATAAAGGAAAAGCTGCTATCCTGATTTGATTCTACAATTGATATAAAATACTTGTATTGATAATATGTTTTTTTACCATTTTATTGTATTATAATATCATCAACATGATTTTAAAACTAAAAACTGGTATAATGTATCCTATAGAGAAGCTTCACCATCAACTATTCTTACTAGGAAATTAACTCAGTAAATGATGAAATGAATTTTACCATATTATAATGACGGAGGTAGATTGATTATGTTTTCAAAATTTAAAGAAAAATCTAAAGCGAAAAAAGAACAAAAAAAACACCTTCAAAGAAAAAAGAATTTTGAACTACGGCAAGCAGGAAAAGATCCTCAAAAAGGCTGGCATAGCATGGTTGACACTGGTATGAGCGGTAGTTGCATGAGAGGTGCTGCAATTGTTGACATCACAGGAGAAAACTTAGAAACATACAACTATTTTAGTGAGAATCAAAAACAGCTTGCTAAAGAAATAGATAAGAAAAATCAGTAAAAGGTAGCACTTTATTAAGTGTTGGAGACTTGGTTGTATATTCAATTATTTTATCCGAAAAAGACGGGCTAAAAACCTCTCACTGTGGAGCAAACAGTTGATATTACACCGAAATCTTGCTATACTAATTATGTAAAGAGGAGTTGCGCTAACAACTCCCCTACAGCACCGTTTAAGACGGTGACGGGTTTTTATTACTATTTAAAAAATAATCGTTGCCCGCTAAAGCTGACGGTTATTTTTTTTTGTCATTTTTCACTGCTGTTAGGATGCCAAAGATGATCGTTGCGATTAAAGAACCGAAACTAATCATTAGCCCTAATGCTTCAGCTACAGACAAAAGGCTTCTCCTTTCTAAAGAGTGAACACTTACTTTCATAAGCATCACCACCTTCCAAAAGATAGCCACCGTCACAAACTTTACTGTACTCATATTATACCATAACTCACGCTAAAAACCTATATTTATCAAGGCTTTTAGCGTTTTTTTTATGTCTAAATTCGAGTGAAATGCTTGTTCCTTCAGTCGCTCCAGCCACCACCACCGCTCCTTCAGAAACCGTGTTGTTGACACAACCCGAAGTGATCGATAGAAAAAAATACCAGGATCAGGCAGAGATCTCTTGTTCTTTTAATACCAGGATAGACAAAGCATTCGCAAACTGCAGTAAGCCTAATTGAGAATCATCGACGATCACATTTTTCTGATAATGGATCCGATCGCTCACATGATTGATTGATAATCCGTAGACAAAACGCATCAAAAAAATCTTTCGTCTCCGATCGGTGATTTCTGGTTTATATGGATGGCTAATGGCCGTCAGACCCAAAGAAAACAAGTGGTGAAAGTAAAGAAACTCTTGTTTGAACTGCTGATTTTCTTGAACAAAGCTAGAGTGTTTGATTTCTGGTATATCTTGGTCTAAGAGCGAATACGTTGAATGGATCGGCGGCATTCTCGTCAATCCCATCCTTTCTCTTGAAACAAGATAACTAGAGAGCATCGATCCAATCTCTCCTTTGGTTTTTTCCCAATCGATCACCTCTTTTTCAGGTAATTCAAATTGGTGAACATCAAATAATCGCACATTATTCCTCTTTTCATGATAGGTGATACAAACAGTTGTCGTTTGAACCTGAATTTTATATCAAAAAAGACCTGGGGTTTCCAGGTCTTTTTTCGTCTTTGTTTCTCAAAATGGCAAATCATCATCTGCTAAATCGATTGTCGAGCTGCTTTGTGCAAATGGATCTGTTTCTTTTTTAGGTAGCGGTGGCGGTGTTGGTTTGCTTTTTTCAGCTGTTTCGTTGGATTCATTCGCACGCTGCTCAGACACATCTTTTGATTCCATTAATTGAAACGTCTCTGCCACGATTTCTGTGACGTACACTCGCTGTCCTTGTGGGTTATCGTAAGATCTTGTCTGAATACGTCCAGTCACGCCGAGGAGCGTCCCTTTCTTGGCGTAATTGGCAAGGGTTTCGGCTGGTTTGCGCCAAATGACACAATTGATGAAGTCAGCTTCTCTTTGACCGCTTTGATTGGTAAAATTTCGATTCACGGCCAAAGTGAACGTGGCCACTGCAGCACCGTTCGGTGTAAATTTTAATTCTGGATCTCTTGTTAATCTTCCTACTAATACGACGTTGTTGATCATGATTTATTCCCTACTTTCTTTGCTTTTTTTGGCGCATTGACAAATGATACAAAAGTGATCTGTCCCGTATCGCTCAACTTGATTTTTGCATTATAGGTCGTCTTGTCTGCCTTTTTGATTCCTGAAACCACGGTTTCTTTCCCGACTAACAATTCCTTCAGATTGGTTTTCGTCAATTTTTTCTTCCGGAACTGATCGGATAACGTAAACGTACAGTTGGGATAATTCGAACAACCGTAGAAAGCCTTTTTCAACACCACATTTCCGCCACATTTCGGACATTTACCAATCGTCTGCTTTTCCGTTTCTTTTTTGACTTCCGCTTGGTAGGTGTGGAAATTCAACTTCTGAACATCATCTGGCACGTGTTCGATCAAATGCACGATAAACTTCTTGATATTGGCAATAAAGGTCTCTTGATTCCCTTCTCTTTTTCCGATTTTCTTTAAGTACGTTTCCCATTTTGCCGTCATTTCAGCACTCGTCAATAAGTGCTGACTTTCGACTGCCTGACACAATAATTTCCCTTTTTCGGTAACGATCAATTTATTTTTTTCTACTTTTATATATTCTTTTTGCTTCAGTGTTTCAATAATGCTCGCACGTGTTGCTTCTGTACCGATTCCTTCGACTTCCTGAAGGATCTTGATCGCTTGTTCATCATCTACGGTCTTATTAGCCGTTTTCATCGCTGTAAGCAACGTGCCTTCAGTAAATGGTTTCGGTGGCTGCGTCTCTTTCTGTACACTTTTTACCTCCGCTTGAATCGCTTCACCGATCATCACAACTGGTAATGTTTGGCTCTCTTCGCTCTCCTTGTTGGTATCGGCTTTGAATAGGATTTTCCATCCCTCGACTCTTGGCACTTTTCCCGTCGCTTTAAAACAGAGAGTTGATACCATAGTTTCTATTACGGTTTCTTCATACGTGTAATCTGGTAAAAACATGGCGATCGTTGTTTTCATGACGAGCAGATAGATTTTCTTTTGTAGATCATCTAATTTATTAAAGGCTGACTCACTTGCGACTTGCTTCGTTGGGATAATGGCGTAATGCTCTTGCACCTTACTACCATCGACATATCGCTTTCTTGGCTGATCTTGTGCCATGGGTTCATCTATGGATAAAAAACGGGCATAACTGTCGTAATTCGCTTTTAAGTACTGAAATTCACTGTCTGTAATAAATGGTGTATCTGTTCTTGGATAGCTCAACAATTTTGCTTCATACAGTCCTTGCATGGCTTTCAACGTCTGACTGGCTGTTGCTTTGTACAGCTGATTGATTTTTGACTGCAGGCTGCTCAATGAGAATAAATTGGGACTATTCGTTTTCTTCATTTTTGTTTGAAGATCTTTGATCGTTCCAGGTTGGGTGCCGATTGTAGCACCTTTAGAAGAAACAAAGGAAAGTAGTTCCTCTTTAGTAGAAAAACGTTGTGACGGGCTTAATAGGGCTTTAAACGAGCCATTCGTTGTCTTGATCAATGATTCGATTTCATAAAATGGTTCTTTTTTGAAATGCTCGATCAGTTGTTGGCGTTGATAGATCATGTAAAGCGTTGGTGTTTGTACCCGTCCAAGAGAAAACGTTCCATTTGCCCCTTTTGAACGAAGATTCAACGTGTAAAGCATACTCCCGTTCATGCCAATGAGCCAGTCGGCAATTTGCCGTGTCTGTGCTTCTTGATAAAAAGGATAATAGTCCATTCCTGGTTTTAAGTTTTGAAACCCACTACGAATCACATCTTTTTCAAGACTGTTGATCCATAGGCGCTTGTACACTTTTTTATTGGAAAAGGCACCTGATTCATGAATGATCGACCAGGCGATATTTTCACCCTCTCGATCGCTATCTGTTGCAATAATGATCGTATCGGCTTTCTTTAGCAGTCCGGAAACGATCTTGAATTGTTTTTTCTTGTCTGTTGCGACCTGAAAATCGTATTGTTGCGGAAAGATAGGCAATGCATCCAATGCCCAATTCTTCCATTTTTCATCATAATGTCCTGGTTCTGCTAATTCGACCAAATGACCGAAGCCAAAGGTGATAAAGGTCTCATCTGAAAAAATTGGATCTTGGATCTCAAAAAAGCCATCCTTTTTCACGCTATGCTTAAAAGCACCTGCATAGGAAGCTGCTTGACTTGGTTTTTCTGCTAAAATTACGGTAGTCAATACATAAACACCTCTTTTTTTGTGATTGATAATCAGTATAACGAAAAATGGTTTAGATTTCTTATAAACCAGGAATCAGGGCAATAAAATTATAAGCACTATGAACGATCATCGATCCATAGGCTTTTTTTGTTTTTAGTGAAACCCATGAATAGACCAGGCTGTTTAAAAAATAGGGCAGTAGAAAAACCTGCCCATGTAAAACAGAAAAAATGAAGCTAGAGAAAAAGACTGCAGCTGGTAAATTCGTGCGTCGAATCAAAAAAGGCAATAGTTTGACTCGTATCAAGTATTCTTCAATGATCGGTGCCAATACAATAGAGAACGTTGCGGCAGAAATGGAAATTCCGTGTCTTGCTTCAGGAAGTCTAGGAAGATACGTTGAAAAAAATTGTTCGCCGATCCACATACTAAGAAGGGACAGCACAACGGCCATCCCTATTCCCTGAATGATTGTAAAAATCATTCGTTTCATCCGTTCACCTTCTTTATAAGCTCAATGCTGGTTCAGATTCGAGAGACTTTTTTCTTTGATTTTCGCCCTCGTTTACTTGATAGACCAGCTCATTGTTCCAATCCCATTTTTGCGTTTCTTGTCCGACCGGAGCTTGCGGAAACTCTGCTTGAAATTCAAGCGGTGCTTTTTCTTTTTGATTGAAAGTAAATTGTTGGAACTTATCGAAAAAGGCTTTTCCGGCTTCATCGTTATCGACACACAAGGCAATTTCTTCAATTCCTGAAGGACTGACTTGTTGTGCTTCTTCCAAATAGTGATAAACCGTTTCTGGTTTCAATCCTTCCATAGAAACAAACCAGGTATCTTTAAGATTGCTTTTATTCAAGGACATATAGCTCATAAGATCGACGCCAGCTTCAAAAAACTTCAACTTTTTCGGCTCGCCATTACGTACATTAAATCCGATTTTACTGTCGGATCCTGTCTGAATTTTCTTCCACGTTGAATCCGGAATCGTGCCTTTTTCACTGCAGCCGGCGATCTTTCCATGATCATTCCATAATAACAAGACGTTGTTGCGCTTGTCTTGTTGCAAAAGACCTTTATTATGAAGAACGCTAACAATTTCTTCATCAATGCAGCGATCATCGATCAAATACTTCTTCGCACGAACAAAATCCCGTTCGTTTTCTTTGTTGTAAGTAAATTCCCGTTGTCCAGACGGTGCTACATCGGAAATCTCATACTCGCTATCTGTAATATGGTGTACAGCGGATTTAAAATCCTCGATACCAACAACTTTTTGCACGAAATCGATTGGCCCGCCGCCAAAGTTCCCATTATTTTCAATGAACAAGTTCTTATCAGCCGTGATCACTAAGGAATGATTGTCAGCTAGCCGATACTGTTTTTTTGAGTCCTGAATCAAGTCGATTCCGTTTTTCAAAGCAATATCTAGGATCGATACCGTCTTCGCAAAAGCAATCTGTTCTGAGAACGTTTTGTACGTCTTTTGTGATTTGGTCAGCTTTTGTTTTTCTACCGTGGGCGCTTGCTCTTGTTCTTTTTGTTCCAATTCTTGATGGATCATCAGTTGTGTATCGATCTGTTCAATCATTTGGCGAGAGAACACTTTCACCTCTTCCATTTGAGCCAATTTATCCTCAACGGTCTGTCCATTCTTTGTCCAAGCCGCAATATAAGGAATCGATTCTTCTTTCGTATCAATGCCATAATGGTGGGCAACGATATACGCTGCCAGCTCCGCTTGAAATTCTTTGACTGAGCTAGAATAAGTCGAGTTACTCGTTTTTGAGTGAAGCTTTGCATGTGCCAATTCGTGGATCATGGTTGGCACTTGTTCTGCTTGAGTAAACCGAGGATTCATGAAAAGCATTTCTGAGCCATCGATGCCCTGACCATATGCCCCTTTTGCGGTTCCTAACACTGGCGTAACAGTCGTAAGATCATCAATGATCGTCAGGCCTTCTGATAAGGCATAGGTTTCTAATGATTGGTATAACAGTTTCGTGTTTGTGGCCTTCGTCAAATCAAAGTTATAAGGACGATTAGGGAAAATTTTCGGCAGATCATCAGCTGTTGCCGTCGTCTGACTAATGTCAAAGACCGGCACGTTTTTGAATGCTCTTCTTTCTTCTGTTTTCAATTCTCCTTTGAGAATCTTCTCTTTTTGTAGCTTAGTGGCTTTTGATAATGATTGCATACGTCCCTGTTCGTTGATAAAACATTTATAGGTCGTTGGCGCTAAAACCCGTATGGCTTTTTCTCCCTTGCGAATAAAAAAGCCAGCTTCTTTGAATTTTTTCGCACCGGCAACAGCGTGGGCATGCGGTAATTGATTTTGGATCAATGCCGTATTTTTTAGTGAGTAATTGTAAAACTTACTCATAAACGCACCTAATTCTAAGACGTCTTCCGGATCATCAAAATGATTCTTGATATTTTCCATGGCGTCTTTGACGAGTTGGTCTGTTTCTTTTTTTAGTTCATCGGCTGATTTTCTCTTTTTCACTGCATCATTTTTTCCGGAGTTCACGGCTTCTTTTGGACGTTCGTTTGTTACGGCATTGGCCTTATCTTGTACAGCTAACGATTCAAGCTTTTTATAATAGTCTTGGTTACTATTGACCCCGTCCCCGACGTCTAAACGAAACGCATCGACGATTTCTCCATCTTTAATTTCCTGAAAGTAAAATTTGTAATACCCACTTTCCATTGGTCGATCTAAACGTTTGATTTCTTCGATCAAAGGTTGTGAAACGATCTCTCCTTCAAAATTACGAATGTTTTCCGACCCCTCGTTAAATTCCACTCGATAGAAATGGTTCAAGGCAGCTTCTTGTTCTCTTGTAGCATTGGGTATTTCTTCAGTGTCAAATTTTAGTTCGTTTAAAATATCAGAAATAACCGACTGTTCTGCTTCCGTTTTTGCCGCATACCGTTGAGAAGGTTCGAATGTTCCCGACTCCGTTAATTCAACGGCCAGTTTTCGATAGCCTTTTACAAAGTAGATCATTGGATTTTTTTTCCATTGTGTCAGACGTCCACTTTCAATCATTTTTTGCGCTTGTTCATTCATATGTTTATCCGCCCTTTCTGATCGACGCTTCAATTCTTCTAACTCAACCAGTTGCTTTTCGTATTTCCGAATCGTTGCGGCCGAATACATCGAGTTTCCTTGCTTTGCTTGTTCGATTTCTGCTTTGATCATTGAAATATTATCAACGCTCATGATTAAACCGCCTTGATTATTTAGGCCGAGTTCTTTGCGTTCCTTTTGGTGTTCCAGCATCGAGATCCGTTCCTCTTGTGCTTCTATTTCACGAAGCAAAGTTCTAGCCCTACCTTCCAGCTGCTCTTGCCTATTAAAAAAAGATCGGCCATTTGCTTTGTCATTCATTGGCTGACCGTTTGTTTGTGCTTGATGGTCAAAGACTCTTGAAATTTGCGCACTGTACTCTCTCTTCAGACGTTCCAACTTTCTTTTTGCTCTTGCTAATCGACTATTGTCTATTTCTTGTCGATCATTGTCCTGTTGTTCCATCAACTTTCCCTCCAAAAAAAGACCGGCTTTCGCCGATCTTCTTTTTTTATTCTGCTATTTACTGATTGAAAGCAACCACCTAGAATCTGAAAAAAATTTTTCTACGGCTGGTTTTGACTTTATTTTAGATCCAGCTGAACGATCAACGGCTCCCCTTCTTGTGTGGCTTCATCCAACATTAAAGAATAAACATTGGCATCTTCTTTTGTGATACGTACCTGTTGCGCACTCATTTCGCCAGCACCCACTTCTTGAATACGCATCGTTTGGTTCTCTGGATCCACGCTATTGATAAAGTAATAATTTTCCATGACTTTCCTCTTTCTCCTAATTGAATAGGTCTGACTCTTGACTCATTTTTGCTTGTTCGATTTCACGCTGCAGCTTTTCAAAGGCTACTTTATTCTTGAATTGATCAAATTCATTGCTCGTCACACGCTCCAGGTGTTTGACTTGATTTGTGACCGACCGACGATACTTGAATGATTCCTTAAATGGTTTGGTTCGCTCACTTGGATTTCTTTTTGGCGGTGATCGACTTTCATTTGTATCTTTCCTCATGAAGTAATCATGTTTAAGTATCGCATACGTTTCTTTGTTTGGGTTTTGTTGCCCTGATACCGAAGATCGATGGAAAGGTTTGTCTTGTTGGGAAGAATCATTTTCCTTTTTTAGTTCTTGGAGGATACTGTTTCCTAATCGATAGTAGATGCCATCCGGCCCGTACATTCGGCCATCGTAAAATGATTTTTTCTCTTTGTTAGGATCTCCCTCACCATAAGTAGCTTTCTTGAAAATGTCTTCCTCTTTTGCCAGCTGTTTGAATTCTTCAAAGTGGCCATTGTCTTTCATCAATGAATCAATCAGCTGGTTCATTGTTTCTCGACTTTCTGGCGTTAAGTTTTTACTATTCCACTTGCTTTTATTCTCTGGCAGCTGTGCTTTTAATTCCTCAAGCAACAGAACACTTTCATTCTTTGGTGTTGCCATTTCTGTTTTGATTTCATTACGCAGACCATTTCTCAAATCATTCAATCGTTCCAATTCGCCCGACCGATCAAAAATGATATTCGCAAAAGTAGATTTCATTTTTTCTAATGTTTCATAGGAACGTTGGCCTTTTCGTTCATAGCGATTATCCTCTTTAACAAAAATCATTTCACGGGTAGGTTCGACTTCCGTCGTCGCAAAATGCACGTGAAAGTGACCTGTATTGTAGTGGATTTCGCCGACACTGATGGTCGATCCATTTAATTTTTCTTTCTCATAAAGGACGTTCATCATCTTTCGACCGGCCATGATCAACGGTTCTCTTTTTAATTCATTTGAGTATGGATTGTAGATGCCTGCTTCAATCAATGCTTTTGTATCGAAAGACACCACATCTTGAAACAATACAGATTCATTTTTGTTCGCTCGATCGAATAATTCTTTGTATTGTTCAACTTCTTTTTGCGTCAGATCATCATTACTAAAATCAAACATCCCTGTATTCAGCGACCATATTTTTTCTTGTGTTTCTTTTTGCATGATCTCAATTTGCGCTTTTGATAAATTCGAATAATCAGCGAGACGTTTGTTGATCTCGCCTAGCGATACTCTTTCTTCATCTGTCAATTTTGATTGAGCGAGTAACGCATTTTTTCGATCCATATAATCCAAATAGCCTTCGAATGATTGACTCGAATCGTCATTCGTCATGGCCGTTTCAAAGTCAGAAAGGTCTTTTTCTTGATACACTTTCTTATCTTCTCGATCCATATACTGTACATACTCAGAATCAAACGAAAGGACAAAAAAGCTCATTAAGTTGATATAAGAGCCAGCAGATTGTGTCATATGACCACCTCATTCATTAAATACCATCAGCTTCAAACGCACGGTACAACAATGCATTATTCGTGTCGATGTATTGTTGTAAAATATGTTTGAAATCATCCAAACTATCTTTGAGCATATCGACTTCTCTATTTTGAGATAAAAATTTTTTCATATCATCTTCAATAATCATGTTAATTAATTGATTCCTTGAGATTTTTTTCCCTGACCGTTCGGACAATTCTTTTGCTCTTCTAGTAAGATACGTTAATGTTTCATCATGCTCGAATCGAACAACAATTTCTTTCATAGTTTCCTCCTTCAGTAAGTTCTTAATCGGAACTTAGATCATTGATTATAGATTGCAAGTCCGATAGAATAGCTCGAAATAAAGAAGAGCATAAGGTAGATACCCCCACCTTCTAGTTAGAAGGAGGAAAATAGGCTGTGCCTATTGGGTTTTAAGAGATTTCAAAGTGATATCATTACCTCGTTTTTAGTATTCTCACATGAATACTAATACGACTACTCAGGTAGTCATTTTAGCTATTTTGACTACTTCATGACTACTTTCAACATTACTTTTTCCTTTAGAAAAAATACCCGAACACTATTAGTTTTTTGGAAGGTATTGAGCAACAATTTCGTTGAAACTGAGTCCTTTTTTTGTATCTTCTTGTACGATATTGTTGTCTTTTGTTTCTTGATTAGTCTGAATTTTTTTCTTATTCTTGAACCGATAATTTTCATTTCGCACAGTTTTTTTGCTCATTGATACTGCCTCTTGGTATACGTTGGAAGAAAATAAATCTTGTATTTTGGTGTGATCTTGTTCCAATTTTGCGTTTGTCATTACGGTCAAAACAGACAATGAATCTAATATTTTTTTTTCAAATAATTCTTCTTTTCGTATGCGATTAAGCAAATCGATTATGATAAATCGCATCAGCGCACTATCATTTATTGTCTCTTCGACAGGTAAATAGGTTTTCAATTCTTCCAAAGCGTCCCTATGTTCAATGTCGATATATACTTGTAATTTTTCCTTTGTCAAAGAAATTCCTTCTTTCCTCACGTTGTTTTTCTACTCTTTCATTCGTCAGATAAAGTCTTCAGCTTTCACTTTATCCATCGATTGGTAAATATCGTAATAAGAGTTATCTGGCTTCACACTAGATTCGGTCAATAATTTATGAGCCACTTCTTCAGGTGAAGAAGGCTCTTTGATTTTCGATTCCAACGTTGGCACTTGATAGTTTGACGTAGTTGCCTTTTGTGACGTTGGTTTTCTTGTAGTCGATTCTGGAACGTTTTGTTTCCTTGGTGTCGCAATTGATTGATCAAGCCCTCGACTTGGTGTTTGTGGCATTGTTTTGTTGCCAGTGTTAGCAGCCGATTGGCTATTTTTTTGTACGATACCACTTGTAGAAGTGCCGTAAATCGTTTTAGGTGTCGAGCGTTTCACAGCTTGATCATTGGTTCTTTGACTGCTGGTAGAAGAATTTCCTCCAGATACAGTCGGATTGCTTAGTCGTTGCGATTGATCAGCAGCCTTACCTTTTTCTACCGCTGTTTGGATCGTTGGGCTTTTACTTGGCGTTGTAAGAGGTGGAATCGTTGCTTTTTGTCATGATATGACCTCCAAAAAAATAATTTATTTTAGAAGTCCGCACGCATATGTTAGAATAAACTAACAATCTTCGAGGGTTGCGTACGGACTTGCCTAACTTGCTTAAATGTGAGAGGGCAAGTTCTTTTTTTATTTTGTCCAGTCATGCATTGGAATCTTTGGTGTATCAGTCTTTAGACCTGAAAACGTAAACTCCAGTTTGGCAATTTTATTGCCTTTTTTTGCTTTGATTTTTGCGACCTTTAGGTCACTGAAATAGTTTTGTAATTCCCTTAGTGCAGGCTGTAAAACTTTTTGATCGATTTGTCCCATTTGGCGATAGCTCTCAGGAATATCCATTCGTTCTTTAAAATCTTCAATTCTCACAATATAATAACCAGTAGAGCGATATTGCATAAGCAATCGGAATAATGTTTTTGCATAGGTAGAGCGAATCGAAGTGAAAGCAGATAATTTAAACCTAGAAACCTCAGTAGTTAAACCATTGATAATGTAGTCCAGTTTTGGATTAACACTCACATCGACAAACATTTTAGAGACATTAATTTCAAACCCTGTAAACAATACGAAACGTTTGATAACTCGGTCGCCATCTTCATTGATCTCATCCGTACGGTAAGACATACTTATCATTTTTTGATAGACATTCTCCAAATCATGAACGAATCTATCATTACCAGTAAACTTATATTCACTCAATTCTTTCAACTCTTCAAAAGAAAAGCGCACATTGTCTAGTCCACGCTCTTTCATACGAGCACATAATGCAAAGAACAAATCCATTTCTTTAGCGTTAAATTCTTTTAAAGGCACAAGGTTCAATTCATTTTGATATCTAACTGCTAAATCCGTTTTCTTGTCCATTCCTTTCCCCCCTCACATTAAAAATATAACAAACACTAACCTAAATGTAAACAGGTAGTGTTAGTAGTCATACAAAATGGTGTTAGTAGTCATACAAAATGGTGTTGGTAGTCATACAAAATGGTGTTGGTAGTCATACAAAATGGTGTTAGTACCATTCTGTATCGCCTGGGAGAGTAAGGCGCAACAGCCCCCTAAAAGGGTTTATAAAAGGTCTTATAAAAGATATATAAAATAAACGCGTGCGCGCGCGAGTTTTTCCACAGGTAATTTTTCCCGCCCAAATACATCATTTCTCTTTCAAGTAATCATCTTCGCGAATCTAATAAACAGCTAGTAAAGATTAAACCCTAAACACTGCATATTTTTGTGGCACATACTATTCAAAAAGACTAGAACCACAACCAAAAGACCTAATTTCAAGACCCCAAAGGAGTGATCGCTACGCTCTCACATTAGGCTTGCAGTGTTCACTACGTTCACTCGCTAAAATCAAAACATTAAATAAAGTCGGGTTGGGATAGGGTCTGGTTGCTCGTAAAAGCCTTTCTAAGACGTTTTTAGATCTTAAAGGTAATTATATTAGCAAAACGCCTTACAGGCGGTCAGGGCAAGCCCTAACAACCCCAAAACAACACGGTTGAGAACTTTGCAAAACAATTTAAATGCAAGAAGTAGGAAAATACATAAAAATAGGATCAAATTTCCAAATAATTAGCCTTATTAGGTCTTATAAACGAATAAGTTACAAATACAACCCTATGTAAACTATGCGTTTCTTATGTTTTAAGCGGGAATTATGGATAATATACTAGAAATTCGCGTTAAAAAATCAAATTAAATGGAGGCTATATGTTATGAAAAAAGTTATTTTAGTGGGATTAATGTTTGTTGTTTTTTTTGGGTGGAAGGATATTGTATCAGCTGATAGTGTTACCGAAGAAAATGCAGTTATCAGTGAAGTAAAAGAACTTGAACAAAGCGGTAAATACGATTTCGAAGTAGTACCCGCAGAAGATATTGATCCGCAAAATATTATTCAATTAGACAGTGTAGAAGAATTAGAAAAAATTCTAGCAGAGTTTAAAAATAGCAGTGAAACAGAATTTACAATTAATGAGAACCCTATACAAACCAGAGCTGCTGGAAGTAAAACAGTCTCTCAATGGGCTCCGTTTAGTGGCTATGGAATGACTGGACTTCCTACTTGGAGAAATGTATCCTTCAATTATGAATACAAAAAAGTAAATGGTAAAAATCAATTTACTAAGGTTTCAGGAATTAAATCTTACTATTCAGGCTTACAAATTGCTGTTACTTGGAATCAAACCAGTGCATCTTCAAATTTTGTAAAAACAAATAACACTAAAGACACAGTAAAAATAAAAGTAAACGGTTATTCATTATTAGGATTTCAAGTAAAAGGATTTACGATTGGCGCAAAAATCAATGATACTTGGAATTTCTCACATAAAATTTAAATCTATTATTTTAGGGGAAGATCATCATGAAAAAAAGGTTAAATATTAAATGGTTTATTATTAGTCTTATAATTCCTCTGATAAGCGCTTTTGTGTTAAATCCTAGGGAGAATACCTCAGATGGCATGACGAGTTACTTAATGGGCTTTCCAGTTCCATTTATTACGTATCGAAGTTACGATGGTTTTCTAGAGAATAGATTCTTAATTTTGTTACCTAGCATGTGGAAGAAAGTACAAATTGATTTAGCGGTTTATTTCATATCTGTTCTGATCGTATACGTCATAATTGCACTTTTTTTCCGAGTGATAAGAATGCAACAAACTAACTTAAAACAACGCTAACTTCGTTGCTACGGAGTAAACAGATGTGTTATATACAAGATTTGATAAAAACTATACATTGAGACTACCAAAGGAATAGGAGAATTTATTTATGAAAAAAATTATTAGAGCAGTTCTTGTAGGATTGACCTTAACAGCTTTTATGGTTATTGCATTTGGAGTAAATGTTCAAGCTGAGGAACAGGTTATTGTAGAATCGAATTCAGCAATATTTGAATCTGACAGTATAATCAATAACAATGATATTTTCCAAACACAAGCTCAAGCTAAGGCTGGTCCAGTTTGGTCTACGACTTCTTTTACGGTGACAAAAAGTGGAAGAAAGGTTACAGCTGTTTGGAAATTGAAAACAAATGCTATAATTAACCGAGTGAACGCTGTTTATAATATTGGAATTTTGGGACAAACGACTTCTCCGGGAAACTATTCCCCAAAATCTGGTGGTGTGACTATTTCTCAAACTTGGACGTATAAAAAAGGAGGAACTTATAGAATAAATGGGGTTGCTCAAATTTATACTTCAAAGGGAAATGCAAGTTGTTTTTCTCCTGTACGTGTGGTTTCAATTAATTAATATTTTTGGAGGATATGAAAATTGTACGCGATTGAATTAGCTATTACCTTAAACAAAAACAGTGAAAACTACTCTGAAAAATTTGATATTGTGGCGCTACCATTTATTCCAAGAAAAGGGGAAAAAATCCTATGGAATGGGCAATTGTATAAGATTTCAGACGTTATGTATGGTTTTGAAACAAGTGAAGAAGAGTACGGATTCATAGTTAGTCCTGAAATACAAACGTCAATTGCTTCGGATCTTTCATATAAAGTTTGGCTAGAAGAAGTTATTTAAACCCTTAGTTAACATAATCTCGATTAACACAAGACGCCCGTCAATCAAGCGATTGACGGGCGTTCTTTGTGATTTTCAATTGGTCTAGCTATGTTGGGAACCTAAAATACTGGTAAATCAAGCTTCTTCTCTTTGGGTCGTTTGTGAAGAAACCGGGGGGGCGAGTAAAGACAGTGTTATGTTCCACGCTGGATTCTTCGCAAGATAAGCAAAATGTTGCTTTTCTAACAAGCGTAAAATGCAGCGGACTTGTTCCGCTGTTTTGTCGGACGCAATGGCTAGGCACTCCACAAAGTCAGCGGGCAAGGAGAAAACGGAACGATTCGCTGTTTGCCACCCCGTGACGATCGTGGGATCGAATTCATACCGTCGACAAAAATCACCCACTGATAAACCAAGGTGCCCCACGATATACGCAGTCACAGGATAGCTGTCAACATAAGCTGAAAACGACATACACCATTCATCCTTTCAACGCTATCTTAGGGTTCACGGAAAAAGTGCCACCACTTCTTCTGTCTTTCTTGTTTCGGTCGCACGACTTCATTTTCAGGAGCAAAGTTTCCTTTATGTTCTGAGGGGCTCTCATAACTGCTCTGAGGCGTTTTAATTTTTTTAGTATTATTATTCGATTCTTTGTTTAAATCGTCTGAGAAGCGTTCCTGTGACGTCAGAAGCAGTATTTGTTTGTTTGCTTGCAAAGTTAGTTGTTGTTGCTGATCAAGAAGTTTCTGTTGTTGGGCTAATAATGACTGCAGCTGATCAATTTGTACGTCCTTTTGTTGCAATTGTGCAAGCAACTTCGTTTCTATACTGTCAGAGCTTGCTGTGTCAGGAATTTCGAACGCTTCAAGCAACTCGGGACGTCCTAGCTTGTCAGCAAGGTGCAACACTCCCGACCATAGCACTGTCTTGTATCCTAGGCTATTTTTGGCAAGGAACGTTGGCTCTAGGTTGTCAACATGTTTCCTCATGGCTTGTCTACTGATACCAAAAAATTCTGCAAGTTCTTTTACTGTCAACATTTCTTTTGGTTGTCTATCCGTTGTCAAAAGGTTGTCACCTCAGTTGCTTTTTTCTTTTAGTATACATGAATTTGATTTGATTATCGATTTCTTTTAAGGCGTCTTAAAAGTGGTCATGTAAAGTCCTAACACCTTAAATTAAACGTGGGACAAACTTTTTATTACGAGGGGGTCGCATATAGGATCTGAGTGCTATATTAAAATATGCAAGGATCAAAATAGTCTATAGGGGCGGGTATGCTATACTCATTTATGGCAACTGCCCCGAGAGGGGGTGTAAATATGTTTGAGACCTTGATATCACTGATTATCGCACCACTTCTTGTGGGAATAGTATTAATACTATTTGATCGCTGGCTAGACGATTAGCCGATAATCGAAGCAGTTGCCTTCTGGCACCAACGCTGAGTCGCAACAGCGCAAAAAAAAGCCCTCCTATTCGCAGTAGGAGGGCTTTTTGGTGTAAATATGCTTTGTTCTTGATATCACTTCGCACGTTTATTATAGCAAGGAAGGATTAAAAAATCAAAATCAAGAATCTTAAGTAACTAAATACCATCGGCTTCAAAGGCTCGATACAAGAGCGCATTATTCGTGTCAATGTATTGTTGTAAAATGTGTTTGAAGTCCTCCAAACTATCTTTAAGCATATCGACTTCTCTATTTTGAGATAAAAAATTTTTCATATCATCTTCAATAATCATGTTAATTAATTGATTCCTTGAGATTTTTTTCCCTGACCGTTCGGACAATTCTTTTGCTCTTCTAGTAAGATACGTTAATGTTTCATCATGCTCGAATCGAACAACAATTTCTTTCATAGTTTTCTCCTTCAGTAAGTTAAAAATAGTAATATAGATCTCTGATTGTAGATTGTAAATTCGGATAAATAGCCCCAAGTAATGAAAGAGCATAAGGTAGATACCCCCACCTTCTAGTCAGAAGGTGGAAAATAGGCTGTGCCTATTGGGTTTTAAGAGATTTCAAAGTGATATCATTGAGGCTTTTTTAGTGGCACTCAGCTACCACTACAGATGGCATCTAGATGGTACTTTTTGTAAAAAGTGCCACCTAGATGCCACCATCAACCCTCAATTATTTTGGTAAATATTGGGAAACAATATCATTAAAATCACGTTCTTTTTTGACATCTTCTTGAACAGATTTGACCTTTTTCTTTTCTTCTTTCTTTGATTCGTCCTTCCTATTTTTAAAGCGATAGTTCTTATTTCGAACAACTTTCTTACTCATTGTGACTGCTTCTTGATAAACATCTGAAGAAAAAAGGTCTTGTATTTTGGTATGATCTTGCTCCAATTTTGCATTGGTCATAATCTCTAATAAAGACAAAGAATCCAATACTTTTTTTTCGAAATTTATTTCTTTTCTCACCCGATTAAGTAATTCAAGCAGCGCATATCGAATCATCGGACTGTCTTTAATATCCTCGTCAACGGGCAGATAGGTTTTTAATTCTTTCAAAGCATCTTCATGTTCCGTGTCTAAAAATACCGGAATTCGTTTCTTTGACATGCTATCTCACACACCTTTTTTTAGTTCGTCAATTTTCGATTCAATCAACTGAATCGTCTTTTTGATATCAGAAATTTTGGTTTGATTATCTGAAATGTTCCCTTTAAATGATTCAATCGTATTCTCCAAACTGGTGATTGAGTCTTCCGTTTTTGCTAACTGCTCTCCGACTTGATATTCTTTTTCTTCAGTGAAAGAAGCAATTTTTTCTCGTGTATTTTTGATTTCTTCGACAAGAGATTTGTTCTCTTCCTCAATCACTTTTCTGTTTAGCTGCTGTAATCGGATATCATTTTCAAGTCCGCTGATTTTCAATTCAGCTTGACTTAAAGTTGAAAGATCACTTTTAACGAGCGTCGATTTTTCTTGGGATCCATACAGACTAAGCGCTGATTCATCAGAATCTTTGGATCGTTTATACGTAACATCAAACCGCAAAGCGCCGAATTCATCGTCGATATTTTGTGCTAAAAGAACAAAATAATTTTCAGAAACGGGAATTACTTCAACTTTTAACGGTGTATTGATATCTTCTTTTGTGACGACAGTTGCCTTTGTAACTGGCTCTCCATCAGACACAAGATCGACTTCTGAATCGACATAAATATCCATTCGATAACTTTTACTAACAGGTGAATATTGTTTTTTTAGTACTGTGACCTCTCCTGCATCGAAAGGAATCGGCTTTTCAACTGACGATTCCGAATACGCATTTGCTGGTTTTGATAACACAGCTTGCCCGATGATCGATAGAAATAAAAAACCAAAAGCCATTAATATTTTGGTGTATGTTTGTGTCTTCGTTCGAAAATATTTTTGTTTTATTTTCGATTTCATTTCCTTTACTGAAGAAATAAAGTGAGAGATTTTTCCAAAAATAACCATCATTCATTCCCCTTTTTTAATTTGGTATTTGTTGCGATCAGCTCATAATGATCGATTTGATTAGAATCACTGACGTGCGCAGATGCTACATAAACAAGGACTTGATTTGAATCCAATCCTTCATACTTGAGATCAAAAACGACAAAATAGGTTTGATCATCGTTCGTATAAACACGTAGATCTTCTACGCTCATTTTGGCATCTTCATTGTCCATATCCCCAATCGATTGCGTCATTTCTTGGTTATATTCGTCAGTAATCAATTTCTTTTCGTTCAACAGCGAGACACGATCCTTAAGAAATGGCTCATCTTTTGTGTTGAAATAGGTCGTCACAAAATCTTGCACAACGGTACTTTTTTCATCCGCCGATTGATTTTTTTGTTCACTTTCAACGGTTTCTGATACCTGATTTTCTGTAGGATCAACAGTGCTGCTATTGTCTAGATCCGAATGGTTTTCTTCAATAGATTGTTCAATTTTAGGTTCTGAAACAGCTTCTGATTGTTTGCTTGAATGCCAGATAAAGAGGCCAAAAACTCCCCAACTAGCTAGTAAACCAAGTATTAATATGCCGCTTAAACGCTGATAACTCATAATAAAATTCCTCCTTTATATAGGTTTCTTGATCGCTCGTCTGATCTGTGGTTCATCCAACATTTCAAAAAGGATTCCTTTACTGTTATAATGACTAATCAGATTGTCTTGTGCGGCTTTCATGTATGCGTCTTGAACGATTTCTAGTTGACATTCTTTCCATTTTCGAAGAACTACTTTCAATGCCAGCATACCTGCAACGATAAGCAGATAGGCTGGTCGGATTATGAAAGAAAAGGCAAGCAGAAATATGTTTACCCCACCAAACAAGCCAACTGTCATAATAGTTGTGAATGCACGGGTGGCCCTGAGCTTATTACTCAATAGAAATAAAACAATAAAGAGATCTAAGATAAGAATCAAAATCGTATATTCCAATACGATCAATTGGTAGGATTCTTGTAATAAATGACTAGCAAATAAAGCATTTAGTTCACTGACTGGTAACGTATAAACAACGAAAAAGAGTAACGAAAGAATGAAGTAATCCATACATATAAATGTATTTCTTACCCGTTTGTACTTCTTTTGTTCTTGGTAGAGATTCGTTTTTTTGAAATCATCAAACCATTCATTCTGTTTCTTGATTCGTAAATGATCTTTTTCAAAAGCTTTTTTCCACGATTTTAAATGTGCTTTGATCATATCTTTCACTCCTTTTTATGTCTTATTTAGGTGTACCATAGCCCATAATATACTGACTGGTCTTGCCATAATTGCGTTCTTTCGTGCTGTCTCCTGAGTTTCCTTCCAACGTATAGACAGTGCCGTTTGAGTAGCTTTTTACGATACCCACATGGTCACTGATGCCATCTGCATCCCAATCAAAGAAGATCACCCAACCATCTTTTGGTTCCACACCGACTGGCTGCCATTCATTTTTTTGTTTGAAATTTTGAATACCTGTTGGACAGTAAGCGAATTTTTCCATGTTCACATTTGCTTTTGCGGCCACATAGGAAACAAAGACTGCACACCATTCAACACGTCCACCATAGCCATACCATGACCAATATTTTTGCCCTCCGACATGCAAACCTTCATCGATTTCTGCTTGAGCGACTTTCGCCATATCACTGCTTCCACCAGGAAGACCGGAACTTTTCGGCGTTAGATATTGTTTAACGATCATGGCATAAAACATATTCCCATAGGCATATCGATAGGTATAACCGAGGTTTACCGCCACCGGATTCGTGTAGGTCACTTGTACGCCGTGAGCGTACTTATTCGCAAAAGCGATCGCTCGATTTAAGTCGTAATTGTTTGTCGCAAAGGACAAGAATCCAGGCCCAAAATTATAGGACTGAATGATATTTAATACGTCCATATCCTTATGTGCTTTAACCAAACCAGCGAAATACTTTACGCCGACTTCAATGCTCGTATAAGGATCTGAGATCGTATTCGGTGCATTCCCTTGAGACTCACTGGACTGCATGACATCTGGATAACGTACGGCATTTCCACCCGTCTCCGCTTCAATAATGCCAAGTAAGGGATCCACCATATCAGGGATCCCGTTCTTATCTGCTTCTTTTGCGACCTTATCTTTCCACTGCATCGTCATTTCTGAGACGCTAATTCCGCCACCCTCAATACCTCCATCAGTCGATGTTGTCTGAGAAGCACCACCGATAAAGATCACGAGAAGCAAGCTGGCTACCACAATAACTAGAGCAGTTAATACAGCGGTTGAACTACCTAAAAAAGCAAGTAAGAGTTGGATTTTCTCCTTCTTACTTGCTTTTCCGGCCAACAATTTAATTATTTTCGATTTCATTTTATTAATGACCTCCTGCAAATCGTTTCAACTGTTCTTGATCAGGATCCGTTTTGATCTTGTAGTTGTTATTTCCTCCTAAATTGACGATTACTTCCCCTTGTTCGAGTAATGCCAGGTCTTCATACTGTCCATCAGTCAACAGGTTTCCCATTGCTTTTTTCATCGTTTCACTGACTGAAGCATCCAGCTGTAGAAAGAATTTCGCATTACATAATTCAAAGACTTGTTTGATTTTTGAAATGTAATCGTCAGAAGACGTTTCAGGCAATAGCTCTTGTGGTGATTGTGTCGCAAAGAAAGCACCAGCCGAAAACTTCCGCATTTCTTTTAAAAATTTCACGACTTGTTTAACAACAAATACCGTGTCAGGACTTAGGATCTCTTGACATTCATCCAAGAAAAAGGCAAAGAATCGAACTTCATCAGGAGTAATATCGCCATTCTCCAAAGCAATTTTTTGTTTGCGGCCATTTTTAAGTGCCTGGTTCCAAACGATATTCATAGCCGTATAAAGCATGCATTTGTACACTTCATCATCAAAGTGACCGATCGTTTCAATATCAAAGAAAAGGACATCTTCTTCATCAATATTTCGAAACGTGCTTCGTCCATTGAAGATTGATCCATATTGTTCGCACATTGACGTGATCACCGTTTGAAAGTTTTCCATTTCCACCATTTTGACGTCTGTCACACGATCCTTATAGCCGCTTTCCACAAAGTGATCAACGAATTGCTTGAATTCACCAACTGTAGGATATTTTGAAGGATCTAATCCAATGATATGGATATCTTTTTGATTCTGTGTATAGTTTTCAGGTAATAGACCGTAAGAGATATAAAAATCATCCATGATCTTACCGAAATCGAGAATATCTACTGAACGCATAGCAGGATTTAAGAAGCGCACTTTGTTAAAAAAAGTGGCTCTATGCTGCAAGTAACTGTTCAGTTCATCGATCACTTTACCGCTAGTATCGGTGATTGTGGCTAGTGGTTCCATCGGATTTAACATGCCTTCTTTTCCAGAAAGATCATAAATTTTCCCGTTTTGCGACTGAATCAATTTATACCAATCTCGATTTTTTTCAAACCCTCGAATGATCGTCCGCTTGCCATATAACAATTCCTCAATTAGCTTCAGTAACGTCGATTTTCCCATACCAGATTTCCCAAGAAGCATAGAACTAAATGATTTTCTAAGTGCAGTGATCATGTACGGATTATAGATAAATGACCCACCTGTGTCTGTTTTCCCAATATAGCCACCACCCGTATCATTTAAAAATTGGTGATTAAAAGGATAACCGCCACCGATCGCAGAACTTGGCACGGTTATGCCTTCCTTACTACCTGGTTCATTTTGTTGTTCAGAATAACTTTGAAAGAAAGCCAGCCATTCTTGAGCTTGTTTGCCAATATAAGAAACGGATTTGTAGCCCATGGCTTTGAGCGAACGTCTAAGATCCCCCACTTCCTTTTCAAGCTCTTCTTGTGTATCTGCAGTCACATAGATACGTATATCGACCATTTTACTGACTTCGTCGCCTTGATTGATTTCATTTGCGTAACGTTCCAGAGAACGAAACTCATTGACTGCTTCATTTCGTTGGGTACGGGTTCGGTTTTCTTCTGCTTGTGAGTCTAACTCACGCATAGCTTTGTCAATATCGCTTAAAATGACTTCTTTGTCGATCGGCGCTAGATCGAATTTTGTGATTGAATTTTGATTGTTCATGATCGTGGTCAACCAAAATGGCGCTGGCCGTTTGGCTAATTGATAGATGTGAAGGCAAGCATAGGTACCGTCCCCTGCGACCATTCGGTCTTCAGGAAACGTAATGCCGCCTTGAGGTTGGATTTTTTCGATGAAACTGAGGTCAAAGCCTTCTTTAACAAGTGTTTGAATTTCTTTTTCATTTAACATAATTTTTATCCTCCAGACTAAATCGGGGTATTCAGGTTATTTAATTTAATTAAGATCTGCTCAATTTGTTTCGGCGGAATATCCTTGATTCCTAGATTGGATCCGCCTGCTCGTTTTAGAATCGTTTTGGAAAGATTCAGCTCCTTTTCTGTTTTTCCATAAACGATAAAGTAGAATTCTAAATTTGATAGTTCTTGTTCGACCCACACCAAACGGCTGATCTGTTCTCGAATGATTCTTGCTCGAACGGAATTTCTTTCTTCCCTTGCCAGCTGCAGCTGTCGGTTCCAATAGACAAGATTATCATCGATATTTGTAGGAAACATCATCGATAAAATACTCATTTCTTCTTCGTAGATCCGCAACATATTTTCAAAATGTCGCATAGCTTGATATTGCTCGCTGGCACTGAGACCGTTGATATTTCTTGTCGTGACTTTCAAAAAAGAGAGATACCGGCCATTTTTTTTGACCACGTTTCCTCTGATCATTTTTTTAATTGGTACCAATTCTTGAATAGAAGGGTTCTCCCCTTTGTTGCGCTTTCGTCCTACTGAACGAAAACTTTGAACTTGTTTTGCGGCCATGCCTTACCCTCTCCTTTTTTTATAGCTTTGTACTTCATACACATTTCGATCCATAACGATCAAACAATAGATCGTATACAAATTTCTTCTGTTGCCGTTTGACGCAGGCTTTGCACATAGGAATAGGCCTAGAAAAAAGAAAACAATGCCTAATAGGATCGACGTCACAAGAGAAAAATGCAGATACCCTTGTAAATACAAAAGGAACATCGAGGGGCCAAAGACGATCAGAAGATCCAAGATATACAAAGATTTATACTTTAATTCTTGTTTGATACTTCGTTGAATCACGATATTATGGTATTTATCCATGTTTTTCCTCCTCTATTGGTACCAATCTGCTTCGTCATAACTGGTTGGAATATTTTCTACCGCTTGACGGTACTCATTTAAAGCCATTTCTTCTGCTGGCTGACCTTCCAATAAGTGTTTTCGCCGACGATCGGTCACTTCTTTGGTTTCTAACAAGTTGTAGCTTTGTACGATGTCTTCAGACACGTAACACCGTTCCCCTGACTGATTTTCATACGGTCGCACTTGGACTCTGGCCACAAAGGACACATGAGATCCTCGACAGGTCATTTCAACAAAGGACTTTGCAATCGTGCCATACAGCACACATAAAAAGGAATCTGATTGATAGTCAGATTCCTTTTTTGTCTTGAAGTTTCGTTTTGATATTAGCAAGACACGTGTATAACACGTGCCACTTTCCGTTTTCTTTAAGATGGGACTTTCAGCCAGTCGGCCTTCAATACAATGGACATTTAACACAAGATCTCCTCCTAAATATAATCATCGGCATTTACTTTATTCATGGATTGATAGATATCATAGTAATCATTTTCTGGTGTCACACTCGACTCTTTCAAGTATTTTGTGGCCAATTCTTTGGGTGTAGAAAGTTCCTTCGTTTTTGATTCAACCGTTGGAATATGATACGTTGGTGCCGTTGATTTTTCTGCAGGTTTCTGGCTAGTCACCGATCGATGGTTCGTTGGTTGACCTGGTTGTTTGATCGAACCTGATTTTGGTTCACTGCGTTTAGCAGGTGTCACCGTTGATCGATCAATTCCTCTACTTGGTGATTGTTGCACTATTTGAGTGCCAGCACTGGTGGACGATGGATTGCTTCGTTGTACGCTCGCTGCTGTAGAAGGACTTACACTTGTAGTCCGTTCAAACGCCACAGAAGCTCCTTCAGGCGCTTGTTCACTCGATTGAACAGATTGACTAGGTGCTACTGCAGAAGTGCCGTAAGACGTTTCTGGTGCGGATCGTTTCACTTCTTGATCATTGGCTCTCTGAGTGTTAGTTGGATTTCCTTCAGAGGCACTCGGATTGTTTGACTGTTGCATATTGTTGTTCTGATTGACTTTGTCAGTCGCTGCTTGGATGGCGGCTTTTCTACTTGGCGTATGAATCGGCGGAATGGTCGTTCGTTGGATTTTTTGTGAAGCGTCCGTTTTACCTGTGGCCAAACCATTCGTACGATTGCCGTTGATAGGGTCGATCGTTGATTCAGTTCGATTACCGCTTTCACCCATATGTTTCAGCTCTTCAGCTGAAATATTGCCAATGCTTTTTCCATCTGTTTCTTTTCCTTGGGAAACGGTACTGGAAGAAGCAGAAGCGTTCATTGGTTGATACATTGTTTCTGGTGAAAGATTGGTTCCTGAAGGCAACTCTCCATTAGCAGAAACCTGATCCTTGTCTTGAACCGATGGACTTATCTGATCATTTGGAACCGCTGATCGATTCGATCCTTGCGTTTGTGTCACCAGCTCTTGTTGATCATTCATGCCAAATGTTTGGCGCATGTTGGCCGCAAATTCCTGCACACTGCTTTTAGAAGATCCATTGTTTCCTGGAACCGTTGAGCGACTCTGAATCGATTTATCATTGCTATTTTCGTTTACACCGTTATTGACTCTCATACGGCTGACTGCATTTCCGGCGTGCTCTTTAATACTACTACCAGCATTCACTCCACCTTTTACAGCGCTTGTCGCAGCTTTCGCAGCAACTGCTGTACCAACCATAGCTTGCCATCCTGAACGAAGCCCGATATCCAACCCCAGAAATTTCCCAAAGAAATTTGGGCCGTCGATCGTAATTCGGACACCAACAATACAAAGTACTAAATATGGAAGAAAATCGACATCAAGATTACCTATAAATGAAAAGTATAACTTAAAGATACTCAAGCTAAACCCTGTCAACATAATCGCTAATAAACTGTTCCCAATATCCAAAAGGATTTTTTTTGTTCGTTGTCCGGTTTCAATATCAGAAACAGAAAGAACTGGAAACATCAACTTTGCAAATATTAGCTCAATCAAAGACGTTGCAATTATAAATGCAGAGCAGATAAAAGCAAACGACACTGTCAGTAATGACAAAGTGATTGTGCCCGTCCTGTATGAAAAACGAAATTTACCTTCTTTAAAAAAATCGAACATTCCATTTTCTATTTTTTCTGATATGACTTTTCCATCTTCGTCAGTCTTTAGCCTATATTCTAGATAAGAAGTATCATCTTGATTTTTAGCTTTATCCTTCATTTTTCCGATTTTTTCAGGAGTTAAAACTTCTGATAAATCAGTAGCTTTAAAAGCTTGTTCTGATAAATTGTTTTTTTGAGTTCCCGCATCACTATTCAGTCGAGAAAAACCGTTTTTCGAAGAATACTGCAAGTCTGACAAATTTTCTTTTACAATACTGTAGGAAAGTGTACTTTTCTCAGTCGTATCTAAATTTTTTGTTTCTCCATAAACTTTTTGAGAAAGCTCCACACTTGATGTAATCAAGCCTGGAAGCTGAACACCTAAACAAACAAAAAAGACAGCCCTGAAAAGGCCTGCCTTTAGATCCACTCGTTCGTTTAAAATATATTTGTAAGCAATAACAATAATCATAATAATCAAAATAGTGAATGAGACTAATCGCATGCTGGTATATATTTTACCGATTGTCCCATTATCAAGAAATCCAAAGACCTTGAACACTTGATCCAAGATATCTTCCACCCCAGAAGCCAGTTTGTATAGTCCTTTTACCCAGTTTGCACTTATCCATTTAAATAAATAGCTAAATAAAGTTGCATCTTGAATCCAATCACTAAATTTTTGAAGAAAATCCGTTGCTTTTTCCGTTTTACTCACCTTCCAATCATAAAAAAAGAAGCCTTGTTCAGGCTCCTTGTAGTGACTATCTATTCTTTATATTCTGCAACATAATAGTGAGGGTCTGTAGAATAGATTTCTTTAGTTTCTTTCAAAGAAGAATCCATTTTCGAATAATTTTTTGAAATAGGTACAAAGGCGTATCCTTCATTCTCTTCGTCATAGAATACATTAAAGTCCTTTGTATCTGATATAAAATTGTCCAAAACTTCAAATATTCCATAATTCTCATTATTTGCTATTTTGTAATGATACAAACCTTTCTCTTGCTCTTCAACCTCATAATTCATTGTTTCAGAAATCCCCTTATCAATATTGGAAACAGTAATAGAACCATCCTTCATTTTATCTATTTTAAATTCTGGTTCATCTGAAGGCGAATTCGATAAATAGAAAGATTTTCCCTCTTCAAAAATATCTGACAGCTTGGCTTCAGGTGATTTTCCCTCTTCAAAAATATCTGACAGCTTGGCTTCAGGTGAATTCGAACACCCACTTAAAAGAAAAATACTACCCATTACCAAAAAAATCCCGAAAACACTCGTTTTTAAACGCTTCACAGTAACCCCTCTTTTTCTATTCATTTGATTTTAGTATAGCATGTCTACTCTGTATCTAATCGGACTAAATTAGAAATATCTTTATAGTATGGCTTGTTTAAATAGAAATTCGCCAGCTGTAAAAACGCACACCTTTCTTCTTCTTTAAAAAGTGGTTTAAGATCTTCCGTAACCGCTTGTTTTAAAAAGTCGATTAGATCAATTTTTTGTGATTCTTCCGGATCCTCGACAATCGAAATTTTGATAATTTCTCGATAGTTTTCCAAATCCTTTGTATCAAACCGTTTGAGGACTGAGGCAAAGGTTTCTTCATCGATCTGTAACAGTTCCTCTTCTGTCTGAAGGCCTTCTTCCAGAGACAAAAGCAGCGATCGGTTGATTGATTCTGTAATCAAATCATCGACGTCGATTGCGTTTGCTGCTAAATCAAAGGTTTTATGTTCAGAGGGAATGTTAAAGTCTTCAATCGGTCGGTTTGGGTCAAAGTATTCACCCAAATATTCAAATCGGAAAGGCATCGACGTCTCTTTCGTAGAAAAAATAGAGTACGACCGGATTTTTTGGCGCTTTTTGTTTTCCCTGTGCAACCTCAGTACAACCATTTCGCCCATCATAAGCGTAGATAATTTATACGGAGTAATTATTCGTTGAGAGCCGACGTTGGTTTGTTTACTCGTGTCAAGAGAAAGTGGATCCTGTTCACCAGTCGAATGTTTTTCTACCGTTTTCTCACCAACTCTTTTCGATATTTCTTCGTGCGTATCTTTGTCTTGGCTCATGATATACAAATGGTTTTGGCAATTTTCTTTGATGATCTTCGCCGTATAGTCTCCATATACAGAGCCTAATTGCGCATAGCTTTGTAAAAATAGATCGAACAGAATGTTTCGCCCTAAACAAACGGTCACAATGTTATCCATACTTTCAATGGCTGGCATGTTCCCAAATTCATCCAGGATAAAATGGACTCTTCGGAAGCACTTCCCACCTCTTGTATTTCCAGCATTTTGCGCAAGTGTTGTGTACAGTTGTTTAACAAACATGGAAGAAATCACATTTTTAGACGGATCATAATCCGGCGTAATCATGAATACAGCGATCGGCTTTTCTGTGTAGAAAAGTTCACATTGCTTCAACTCGTCTAAATCTCCGCTGGTTCGATTTAACTCACCATCTTTTTCAAGTAGAGTGATCGAATAGGTTGCTTTTTTATCTTGAAAAACCACTTCTAATTGATCGCCAGTGTTTAAATTCAAATTGAAGTTCAAATCCACCACACCAGCCATATTCGGACGGATCGTTTCTACTCCTAATACTTGCCCATTGCGTAAGAAGCGAACTTTCAAAATTTGATCATACATCGATCGATCAAATTGGAAGAACAACGACTTAGGAAAACCCACCGACTTCAGCCGAAAACTATTTTTTGACGTCATCTTCGCAATCGCTTCAAACCCTTGGAAAATCGTTAACTTATCCAAGACGGCACTTTGAATTGGCCCTTTATTCTTCGAATCCATAGAAGAAAATGAAGAGTATTGTGCTTTGGCGATATGCCCTTGCGGCAAACGTTCAAAGTAGAGATCGAGTTGTGTGTACTCTTTTTTCGTGACCCGATCAATGACTTTTCGATTTGTCATTTCAATGATCCACTGTGCCACATTGTACATTGTGATCTTTCCTAAATCGTCCTTTTCCAAATAATAGTCGATTAGGGCTAAAATCACACCGTTTAACAGCTTCTGCGCACCGCTATAGACCCATTTGTTCTGACCGGCGTTTGGATCGTTGAACAATGCATACGTGAATTGATCCACCAACATCTGCGCAGAAGAAGAATCCCCTCTTACATAAGCATCAATGATCAGCTGCAGCGGATTATAACTCATGGATTGATCGGGTGTTTCTAAATTAAGTACTTGTACCTCATAGCCCCTTTCTTCTAATGTTTCTTTTGATCCTTTGTAGAGTTCTCCTTTCGGGTCATTAAAAATCAGAGAACACTGTTCCTTCGCTCGACTCAAGATATCAGTCAGTGGAAAAACGATCGACTCACCCTTACCTGATCGACTCGTACCTAGAATGAGTGAATTGACTGTATTGAGATCGATATAAAACTTGTTCATATAGTGCGTGATAGGAATACCGCCCATTCCTTCAAACCGTTCCTTTCGATCAGGTACGGCCGAATATTGCTCTTTGATCTCTTGGATCGTTGCTAAACGGGCGTCTCCTTCTTGCCCATAACTCAATGAATCAAATTTTCGAGTCAGCTTTTTAAAGACGAACCAGGCAAAAAAGAAAGCCAAAGGCAGCGTGATAAACAGCTGCTTGTTCGTTCCTACATGAATAAACAAGGAACGGGCAAAATAAGGGAACGTCTGAAACAGCTTTCCAGCCGTTGAAAAGTCTTGGTTAATCGAAAGTGTAAAAGCTTGGCCAAGAATCGGCAGAAATGAAACGATAAAATTGATCAGATAGTTGCTCATAAAATAAACCAAGAAGAAGGCACTGAAAAAACCCAGAAACGCTATTGGCGCATGACGCTTCTGTTCTTCGGCTAGTCCTTCTCCTTTTATCGAATAACCCCTTCCGACAAAAAGGGCGATTTTTTTCAGTCCGAACACAGAAAATAATCGGTAGAAAAAGGAGCGTTTCTTACTTCGTACTCGCATAGACGCTCACCTTATTCCAATACCGATTTTGCTTCTTTCGGCTTGTCCTGTAACAAGTAAGCAGAAGCGATCTGTTGTTTTTGACCCATGGTTAAATCCTTTTTCAACGCATCTGACAGCTCTTGGTAGATGGACGTAATGGCTTTTTGATCTTGTTGTAGAATGGCCAGATCCAATAAACCATAATCAGATTCGCCTAGTTTTGTTAACTGCTTTAAGGTGTCTGTGTCCTCTTTTTCAAAGACGACTTGAACCACATGGTCAATATTTTCAGGATATTCTTTAGCCGCTTCAATATACTTTCCAGCACTGATTTGATCATCATAAGAAGGAACCGCTGGTTCCGTTGATTCGAAACTCGCATAAGAATTCTCTGTTTGAACAGCTGCAGATACAGTTGTTTGATTTGAATCTTGTTGGGCTTTTGCATGAACATAGCCGCCAAATCCTGCCACGGCAAGTAAAACCGCACCACTCAAAGTGATTTTTTTCCATAAAGATGGTTTCCCTACTGCTTGTTGTACGGCACTTGGTTGTGTTGGCGCTGCTTGTAAAGGCGTTCCTTGTTGTTGCTGTTGGATAAATGCCATCAGCTGTTGTTGCGTCGCCAAGTTTTCAGCCCCTCTTCGGGTCTGATCATCGATCAATTTTGCTAGAAATTGCGAGATTTCCATTTCTTTTTGTTGATTTTGTTGCTTCGTCGATTCAACATTCTGCACGGCTTTATCTTTTAGGGACAATTCTTTTTCTTTTATAGCCAATTCACGATCACGCTGCGCAAGTACGGCTTTTTCCCGTAACTCTTGTTCATGGATCCGACGTTGCTCTTCAAAGACAGGCTGTGATTCAATCAGTTTTGATTTCATTGATTGTAAGTACTGCAGTTCTTGATCCGTGACTTGTTGCACTGATTCGACCAGGATCGTGCTTAACTCTTCGAGTTGACTGTTCTTACGCTCAATCAATCGTTCGTACTGTGACTTATGAGCTTTTTCTTCATAAGAAGCAGTGATTTTTTCTTCTTCTTGTTCGATTGCTTCTTGTCTCATTTGATCGAGTTGTGCCGCTTTTTCCTGCTTGACTGCCTGCAATTTGACATCGATTTGATAAAGCTCGTCTTGATGGCGCTTATTCAATCGTTCCAATTCTTCTTGTTGGCGCTTTTGAATTCTCGCTTTATCAAGCGCTAATTGATTCTCTAAAGAAGTGAACGCTGCTTCGATCTTATCAGTAAATTCTTCACTTAGAATTGCTTTTTTAGCAGCTAATTCCGCAAGACATTCTTCAGAACCATCGTCTGCAGTAATTTCTTGATAAGCGATCGTCAACTTTTTGATCAATTTGTTCTCTACGTCATTTTTTAATTTATATAGGCTTGAGATCAACTGTTTGTAGAACGTTGGATTGTATTGTGTTCGGATAAATTCTTTCTTTCTCTCACTGATAAAATCATTTTTATCAGCTAACCCAAAATACACGATCAATTCTTGCGTCTGACGATCCAGCTTTGCTTCTAGTTTAGCGATCAGAGATTCGATAGGACTAAAAATCGGTTGTGTCGTTAAATCCAAATAGGCGTCCAACGGTGGAATAACGACACCTGGAATCGATCCTTTGACTGTAGAAGGAACAATATCGTCCTGAGAAGCTTGTGCTTGTGGGCTAAGAATTTCTTCTTTTTCCATTTCCAGATCTTCAAGAGGAACTCCATCTTCTTCCTCGACGGTTTCGTAATCAGGGACATAGTTGTCTTCGGGCAACTCCAAGGCTTCTTCTACAAAATTCTCTGAAGGTGATTCTTCAATCAATGGTACGGCTGCTTGTTGTTTTTTCGGTAATACACGAGAAAGTAAATTTTCCGCAACCTCCGTCAATTTCACTTCTGGCAAGGACAAACCGCTAAGAAACGAGGGTTTTGTTTCGTTGACTTCTTCTTCGACAGGTTCAAATGGCTGATCGAACTCGATTAAAAGATCATTTTCCAATTCCTCAAACTGTTCTTTTTGGCTGCCTTTTAAGTTTCTAAGCTCCTGAATAATATCCTCGTCAATCAGTAGGTCTAAAGGCACATCTTTTGATAAGGGAAGAGTGAACTCCCAATAGTCTTTTGTTCCTTCTATACGATGGATCTCTAAAGTCATCTTATTATCCAGCGGCCCAACATCTGCTTGAACCTGGTAAAAAAGTTCTCTCGCTTCAGGAAGAGAATACTTCTTTTTCAGGGTCAATCGCTTCGTAGCTTTGATTTCTTTTGGTAATTTTGTAAAACGCAAAATATAATTTCCCATGGTTCTCTCCTTTAAAAAAAAGATGGAAAGTTTTATTTCTTCCCATCTTTTAAACGTTTGATATTAGAATTTTTTACCAATCCCTTGAAAGTACGTTGCTAATGAAACAGCTGACATGATCACGATCATCCCAACTGCTACACGAAACCAGATGCTTTTTGCGACGTCTGCTTTTCGATCGGAACTCATGAACATGATGCCAGCTACGATCGTCGTAATAACAGCCACGGGAAACGATAGTCTTTGTAAAGCTGAATAAATCGTTGTTCCTGCCTTGTCTAATTCACTGACCCAATCATTCGTTGGTAGCGTTAGTAGTGCTAGTTGTAGTTTCATTAACATGTTTATTTCCTCCATTTTTCACTTGGTTTTTATCTGATACAAGAGTATTGATTTTTGAAAGCACGTAAGACTCGCATTGCTTTTCAATCGTTGATTCTTCCCATTCCTTGTCTTTTCCTTCAAGAATGGCCATTTTTTTATCTCGTAAATGATCATTCGTCCATTCCTTAAAGGGAATACCTTCTTGAGAAAGTAATTCTTTTGCGGCTTCTACAAATGGTGAAGCCGTAGATTTTTTCCCTGCCATATGCTTCTTCCTTCCTGGCTAATTGACTATCTAAAAAAAGAAAAACCCCTCGATTTTTTCGAGTAGGTTCGTTTTTGTCTTGGTTCCATTTCCGGCAATGCTTTTCGTTCATCGTTGAATTGCCGATTGATTTCTTGGTAAAGCTTTTCTCCTTCCAAGCGGTTTGTCTCAAGAGTTGAGATCTCTTCTTGCAACATATCTAACAGTTGTACCGTGTTCCGTGTAGGATCAACGACCACGTCTTCTAAGATTATTTCTTGTTCGCCATTGTCAATCACTACTGACAATTTCGTAGGCTCCGTGATTGAACGCTGTAGCTGTTCCATGATCTGTTGTGCTTGAAAGATACCGTGAACCATCTTTGTGTTCAATGCACGGTATTTTCGTGTCAATTTTTTGTTGACGTGCGAAAAATGTACCCGATATTGCCCGGACACACGATCACCCCTTTCACATTCTTATACTTTGCTGCGTCCACCACTGTTCCCATGCAGCTTTTATGACGTCTTGGTAGTCAATGACTACTTTAAGAAGAAGCGCACCCACGACCAAACTGAAAATGAGCCGTAACAATTTGGAAAATACTTTTCCCATATCTTCACCTCACTTGAGAAGGCGCTTGTCCTTCAATTCCGATTTTCACAGAGATATTGTCTGGTAGAAATAAAACTGGATAGGTCGCTTTGATCGTATAAGCCACCGTATCTCCAAACGCAGCCTTTTTCCCTAGTGAGGGACTTTCGACCGTATACCAGCCGTGAAATTGTTTAGTTGAGTAATCTTTAAGCTCTGAAACTGCTTCAGCTGTCAGACCACCTTTTCGCTCAATTTGATAATTGACTTGTTGCCGATAAGTAGTGATCGTTTGAAGCTGATAGCCGAAAACGACGACGCTCAAAAAGGCGAGTACAGTCAAACAGTAAAACAACATGCTGAAAACTTCTCCCTGACTATCTTCTACATCCATAATTTATGCTCCTTTCTTTAGAGATAAACATAGACTTTTCCAAGTTGGAAAGGAATGATCGCAATAGAAGCACCAAGAACAAAGACCAAAATCGCTCCTACTAGCTTCATGTATAGACCGGAAAACCGACTAATCTTAAAGTGGATGATTTGTTCAATACCAGCCATCATTTCTTCGCTGGTGATCCTAGAAAGCTGATCGATCACTTGCAAATTCGCTGATCCTTGTGCCAAACGTGCCAAAGTAACCATAAATAATCGGCTGCTGTCTGTTCCAGACATTTGTTTGGCGAACATCTTAAACGGATCGAAACTGCTTGGATTTCGACTCATATCTAACATGAGCCGTTGTAAGATCTTCTTATCGATTTCATGTGGCATCCTTGGAACGATTCGCTCAAAAACAGAGCGAAGATTGATTCCCCCTCTTGTTTGTTTCAATACAGGAACAAGTAGCCGTGAAAATTTCGAAAATTGAATTTGGCGTTCAAATCGAAATTGCTGATAAACGATTTTTACTGATTTGATCGTGTTAAGGTAGACCAACACACTGACCACGAAACCGATTGGAATCAGATACAAACTTAATAACAACCCAAGTGCAATAAAAAAAGAAAAGCAGATACCAAAGTTTCGAGCATTCTTTTTTGACCACTTTTCAATATTTTCTTTGGTATTATTCATTTCTAAGAGATCTTCATAAACAAGATCCGGAAGCAAGCGAGAAAAGAATGGTCGATTCTCACTATGTTCTGTAGTTTTGTTTCGAATAACGAGATTCATTTTTTGGTTCGCACCCCCAATTCCGTGACAGAATCATCAAAATACTGTTTGAAAAAGCTATTTAAGATCATACTAAGCGAAATAAGACAAATGGCTGAACTGACATAGCCGATTGGATGGTGGGCATAGCCGTCCATGTATTGCGCAAAATCACCGTTCATGAAGAAAGAAACCCCATGAAATAGCAAAATAATAGCGCCCATTAAAATAAGGAGTGTCTGCACACCGCTTAACATTTCATTCTTCTTCTTTAGAAACAAATTGACTTTTTCTAACATTTTACTATGGTGTTCTGTTAGATATTGCAACGAATCCGTATTGTTTTTGCCTTCTTGAATAATCGTGTCAAGCTGTTCCAAATACTGACCAAAAATCGCATCATCATGGTACTTTTCGGATAGGTTGTTCAATAAATAAGAGACCCTTTCCGGATCAGACCCTACACCAAGAGCGGCATACAAGCTTCGGAGATCTTCAGAAAGTTCTCCTTCTGTTTCATCGATCACATAGGCCAAAGACTGAAGAACAGTTAAATCATTGTCCATTGTCACTTGTGTGAGATTCAAAAGAAATTTGTTTCTGGCCACCAATGACTGCATCTGGTACCGCCGATTCACGACCTTTGGCAAAATAAAACGATAGCCGTAAATAGCACCAATCACTGTACAGCCGATAACGATCCACCAAATATACGTCAGAATCAATGAAAAAACGCCTAAGACTACAGCTGGAAGTCCGACGAGCTGAATGATCTCTTTTTGCTTTAATCGCTGCCCATAAGCACTGTTTAAAGCATGTAATTCTTCAAGATTCACACGGTTCTTAGCTTCCGTCTGAAGTTGATTGATTCGCAAACTCAGCCACCGCCTTTTGAAGAATCTGTTCAAGCTCTTCCGATTTATTAATTTTTTCATTGGTCATTTCAGGAAAATCAAAGGATAAGAAGCGTTCTGCTAGCTTTTCCTTGTACTGATCAGACAACTGACCCGTAGTAACGTAGAACTGACCATTGTTTAATACTTGTTTAAACAAAGTAGTGGCCGTATTTTTTACTGAATACTCTACGATTTCTGACAAATATCGAATTTTTTTGAAAATAAGATTTTCCGAATCGATCTCGATATAAGCAGTTTTGATCTGAAACCCAAAGTCGAAGAAAGTAAGGATATCTTCAGTGACCGCTTCTTCATTAATTTTATACCCCATACTAGACATGGTGACTAACCTTCGAGGATGCGCTCGACAATTCGTTGAGTGAATCGACGTCAATCCTGAATGGTTTGTCCGTGCAGCTTGGATCATTTCATAAGCTTCAGAACCACGTGTCTCTGAGGGAACGATCCATTTAGGGTAATTCCGTAAAGCAGCTTGAACCAGATCTGAAATCGTCACGATATTTCCTGTAACGAGAGAAAAAATATCATGATCTGGCAAAAGTTCCTTGATTCTTGTTTCAGGAACATCCTCAATCATAAAGATACGGTCTTTTTTGGGCACAAATGATAACATCATTTTGATCAATTCCGTTTTCCCAGAACCAGTCTCCCCACCGATCACGCTCATTGATCCAGCCTTCATGATTATTTTTAGAAATTCCAAAACAAAAGATGGCGCAAAATCGACAAACGTTTCTTCGGTCAACGCTAGACCTGGTCGACTTACCCGTAAGGACATCGTTGTTCCAGTTGGACTGATCACTTGATGCATAGCATTTAATCGTAAATTTCCTGATACACTATCCAAGATAGGATCATTTCGAGTAAATGGCTTTCCTACAGCATCCGCAAACTTCTTTACGATGCGAAATACCGTCTTTTCAGGATCGGTCAACTGTAATTGTTCTGCCGTATAAATTCGTAGTTGATCCGCACTTTCGACGGTTAGAAACGTGCTGTTCCATCCGATATCCGTGATTGACTCGTCATGCAAAAGTAAGCGATCGATAAATTCAAAACCGACGATCTCATTGACGACATAGGCCGCTTTTTTTTGTCCTTCATCATCTTTTCCAAATCGCTGCTCTTCTTGAACTAATTTAGTGAGCTTTTCACGAGAAGCTTTAGACGTGAAGGCACGCATCACTTCATCCGGATAGTGCTCAACTAAATCGTCTCGAATCACTTCGACTCGACTATCTTCAACTAATTTTTCCAAATAATCGTCTCGCTCTTCTTCAGTAACTGACGGTATATGTCGGAATTGATTGGTAGTCACGATATTCCTTACATTTCTTAACACGTCTTTTTCATCTTTAAAAATGGCCTTTTTTTCTCTAATTACAACCATTGATTTACCCTCCTTCCGGCGTACTTAAAATGCATGTGGCTTCGTCAATGGATCCATCGGACTCTACATAGGCACGAATGCCTTTGATTCCTTTGTTATCTGCTTCTTTTAAGTAGTTGAACGTCACTTTTACTGTTTTCTTTGCATAGAATGGCTGCTTCTTGATCGTCTGTTCGAACTCTTTTTCAAAGCTGGCTTGATCCAAATAAAAAGCGCCAGGCTGAATGCGTGCAGAATCATCTTTGTTACTGATTGCAGCTGTTCTTAACGCTTCAGTAATATTAAATGCTTCGGTATCTTTCTTGGCATTTCCTATAAAAAACCACGCAATTAGAATCATAAAAAGTGCCCCCACGATCATAACCGTGATCTGTCGCCAATAATGTGTCATTCCTCCCTCTCCTAACCAAGAAAAAGGAGAAGACAAAGAGTGTCTTCCCCGATTATCTTTTTAACCATTATTTTGTTGGCAATGTTGAAACGTAAGAAGTGATTTTAGCTAGCATTTGTGTTGTGAAATCAGGGAAAAACTTGAAAACAACACCGCCGACGATTGCAACTAAACCTACTGCAATCGCAACGTTCATCAATGTGTGAGAATGATTTTGAACTGTATCCATGAATGTCACCTCCCTTCAGTAGAAATAGAAACCGGCTATTAAAGCCGATCGTTATTTGAAAAACATTTGTTTGATTTCATCAAAAAATTTGGTGCAGACTGCCAAGATCCCAGTAACGAATACCATAACGGCCTGAACAAATTGATTTTGTTGAATCGCTGAGGTCAGCGAACCGGAGACATTGCTGCTTCCAGCACCAAAGTTTAAAAACGAAGAACTGATCTGATTCAAGTAATTGAACGGGATCCCGATCAACTGCTTAAAGAGAAAGAAAAAGACCAGGATCCCTAAACTGCTAAAAACTACTTTACGCAATAGGTGCCTGGACTGTTTTAATTCCGATCGTACATCAAAAACGGCTGAACCATACATATTGCCCAACTCCTTACTTTCCTCTTAACCACGTGATCTCTGCTTTTGACCATCCGTTTGGCACAGTCGTATCAGGATAAACCGGCGTGAGTAACAATTCATCTTCTTTCTTTGTTTTACTATCAATCGTCGCATACATGTTTGCGTAGATCGAAAGCGTTTGGTTCATCGATACCTGAATAAAGTTTCGGCCAATCACATTCGATTGCAGCGTCAGATTGTAGTCCCCTTTTTCTGCCCAAATCGGCAAATAAAACTTTCTTCCCCCATCAAGTAATTTGTTTGATATCTTTTTTGTTGGATTTTTTACTTGTTCTTGCGTATACAATGCACCCGTCTTCTCCTCTACGCTTATTTGAGGAAACTCAAATTTTGTAGAAGTAATAGCGGCCGTCGTTTGTTTCGCTACTTGATTGATCGTACGATCTAACGGGATTTGAACGTTCCCTTTTGATTCGACATACTGAAGATCTAAATAGGTATCGACTAGCTTCGTTGGAGAAGAAAGTGTAAACGAGAGTAGTGGCGTATCTTGGATCTCACTACTGTAGATCGGCGCTAATGTGATTGGTAGCCCATAGCCCGTTTTTGACGAACGCTGCTCTTCAAAATCAAACTGAAGAGTCTCTTTCTTTTCTACATACGTTTTGGTTTTTCTCGTTGCTTCTGTTTGGCTCACTGCGCCATAGGAAAGCTTACCGTTTTTCAGATCCGCATTTGTGAGAACTTTTTCTGAAGCGGTATAGCCGAATGTTGAAAAATCGATTGTGTCTGTTTCAGCCTTTACTTTGTCAGGATTTTTCAGCACCTGCAGTGAAAGAGAGTAAGGAACCTTCTCTCCTTTAGTAAAGCCTGCAGTAGGCAAATCAACAGCTAGGCTTGAAACATAAGAACCAAGCGAAATATCTTTTGTAAAGACAGTTTTCTTCTGTTTTTGATCAGTTACAGTCAATCGATAAAGAACATTTTTCAATTCTTCTTCATATCTCGCTGACTTTGAAAAAGTGATCGTCGCCTTCAAGTTGTCCGTCAATGACGCTTTGCCAGTCAGTATTGAAACTTTCTCGGCATTGATCTCTAAAGACGGTAGATAATACGGGATCTCAAGTACAAGATCTTTGCCAGTAACGACCCCACTTCTAGTCACTTTCGATCGGTAGCGATTGCCTTTCACGTCGAATAGATCATCCAGCGGCTTATACTCGTACGACTCCCCATCGTATTTGGTCTCAACGACTTGTTTAAGCAGCGCTTTTTCTGTTTCTGTCACATGATTCACTGTCAGCTTGAATGCTGGTAAAGTCGTTGTAACAGCGTTTGAAGAAGCAGTTTTCGTTCCTGTTTTCACACTACCTTGCTTACTGAAGGACAGTGTTACTTTGTTTTTAGCGGTCAGAACTTCTTGTTTTAGCATCATTTTCGTACGTAGATTATATGATTTCCCATAAAATCCAGAAGTTGTAAGGGCGGTGTTTTTTGCAGTAGCAATCACTTTCCCGTTCGTCAGATCTTTGGTAATTGTAAATTTATCTGTCACATCACTACCTTGCGCCAAAACTTGTACCGTAGAAATAGCAACCGTTTCAGCTGGAAACTGGTCTTCTATCACAAAATCAGCTAAGTAACGAGAGCCTAGTTTTTCTACCGTACTTGTCGTTAAATCATATTGTAGAAAATCATCGGCAGCAGCTGACCAAGTATTGCTGGTTTTGCCTGTCTCATTCTTGTCTGATACCGTCTTTGAAGCACTCAATTTGTACTGATTGGTGATTGTTAATTTCACCGGCTTTGCTTCAGTCACATCTGCAGTAATGGTAAACGAGTAGTTTTTACTATCTGTTTCAAAACCAACCAATGACGCTTTTTCCTTGAAATAATAGGATCCAAGCGTTAGATCCTTTACTTTCAGCTGGCCATTTGTGTCGGTTTTTAGGTTATCTTGTAAAATGGATCCGTCCGATTTGTATAGTGTAAATACCACACCATCTAACGACTTTTGATCGACGTCTGCGATTTTGGTAAGCTCTACAGCGCCAGCAAGTCGCTCGTTTGTCCAGGTCTTCGATACATTCGTATTTTCCCCTACCGTGATTGAAAACTCCGTTCCGTTTAACTTGTAGCCTGAAGGAGCGGTTATTTCTTTCACTTTGACTACTGACCCAGCCTTTAATCGTTCTCCCAGCTTTGCCTTCCCATCCGTTCCTGATTTTACGTCTGTGGTCTTTCCATCATACGTAAAGCGGAAGGTGGCATTTGCTAACGGCTTTTTCGTATCTGCATCTACTTTCAAGACATCCACAGTCCCTTTTCGCTTCACATTCACGGTTACGGAAGTTGAAACATAAAAAGAACCAGTGACCAGTTTTTGATACGAACCGTTCGCCCAGACAGTAGTGGGATATTTTTCGTTTGTTTTCGACCCTTTCACCATATTTACAGTGATTTTTGTTGCAGTGGATCCATTCGTATCGACGGTTAATTTATTGCCACTAATTGTCGCTTTTGCCCCACCGCTGACGGATTCTACATAGAGGTTATGATCACCCCAACTGTTTTTCACAGTAAAGGTTGCTTTTTCTCCTTCATAGACCGTCTTAGACGTTGCGTCCCATTGCGGACGTGTGCGGATCTGACCAGCTCGTGTAGTCATTTTGCTTTTCCAGTCAGTCACACCAGCTTTGTGGTTTGGGGTAATGGTGATACTTTTTGGTTTTTCATTTGAATTTTCCCAAACAAGAATTTGTGCGGCCATCCAACGCTGTTTTCCAGCGTCGTTATTTGCCCAACCGCCTAACTCACGGTAAGCACTAATAATGGACGTGATCGTTTCTTTTTGAGAAGTACTCAAATAGCTGCTTCCGGCATCCGTGTACGTCTTAGCTGCCGTGACCCCTGCTTGTAAACAAAACGCATCTTTCCCATCGATCGTACGTCGGATCCCTCGGTCTTCTGTATAAGAATAGCCGTTGCTGCGAACGATATACATCAGCCAAGGATAACCTGAAGGCGGATTGATCGTTGTTTCAGAAACTGTTTTTGAAACAGAAGCCAGCAAAGCAACTTTGCTTTCTTTTAGCATAGAAGGAACATCATTCAAGTTGTTCGTTTGGTTCAGGATCTCTTCAGCATAAAAGAAACGTGTCTGCATCAAGATCTGTTCGGATTCTTTTAAATCTTTAGCTTTTGACAATTCTTCAGCGACTTGATCTTCTTCAATAAATGGAAGATCGTCACTATTGACTGCCGATTGCAGCGATTCAACATCATTTAGATCGATTTCATCAAAGTCTTTGATTTCTTGATCTGCCTGATCCGCTTTTTCCTGGCGCTTTTCATCGACCCCTACTTCAACAGCTGTAAAGTCTCCTTCTGTTTTTTCAGCGATCTGCGGTGTATCTGAAGAAAGCAGCTGTTCTTTGTCTGATTTGTCTGCTACCACGTACAGTAAGCCATCAGCACCTTGAACAACGGTTGATTCCTGTTCTTTGTTTAAGGTCTCTTCCGATACTGCAGCCACTTCCTGATCCGTTTTAGCGGTATCTGTTTGTTCTTGTGCCAAAACATAAGGAAAGTTAGCCATAGCAAGAAGAGAAATGATCATCACTGAAAACGAAACGACGAGTTTGTGCTTCTTTTTCATTGGTACCTGTTCACATCCTCTCCTTTAAAATGGATTTTCGAAAAGGACGGTGGCGCTCGATTACGCATTCTTTGTTCCTTGGCCATATAAGATCATAGGCGGTCTCCTTCGTTTAAATAACTTTTTGAGTTCTTTATATTTAGCGTATGCAGCTCTTGTTTCGATATGTGTTGTTCTTGATCAACGATAAATAAAAAGTCACCATTCGTGAAAATATCTTTTCCAGCGGCTTTTTGTTTTGTTTTATCTTTATCGATAACCACGTCTACATGATCCGTATTACCGTGTAATACTTGTTTCCCAGCGACCACTTGCACAACGGTCTTATAATTACTTTTCGTGATCAGTGAAACTTCGTCAATTTCAAAAATACTTTGGCGATCGACCAAGCCATTATTAATAATTTCTGCCAGCTTATTCACGCTCAAGCGAATATACTGTAATGCTTCACCGTTTCCTGTAAAACTTAGGGAAACCTCCTTTCCTACGGTTAAATACAAGGTTTTCTTTTCAGCATCCATCTGTTTCTGCCCTCCCTTCACTCGTTGATAGTTTCTTTAGTTATGGACTACGACAGACATTCTTCATCTTTTTTCTCCTTTTTGGGTAACAAAAAAACTTGAGATTTTATTCTCAAGCTTACTCTTCTTATTCTGTTAAACATTCAGCCCGAATGACTTGATTTACTGCTTGATTTACTTATAATAAATAAGGACATAATAGTTTGTTTGGTCTTTCTAGCGGAAACTAGGAGGACTTTTTTCTTTACTCAAAAACGATTCGACCATCGTATAATTTGTTTTATAGCAGATTACTTGACTAATGATTGATATTGACTTTAGAATGTTTGTAATGCCTTTATATTCTTTTAACTAACCCTTTCAAGTTTTTTAGGCATTGCCAGCAGCTATATGGTTGTTGGCTTTTTATTTGCTCAAAAAGATTGTTTAAAGTAATATTTAAAAAAAGGCAAACTCCTAATCATAAGTATTTGAGGCCCGATCAATTTTAAACGCAGCCTTTCCAGTATCCAAGCTCCAATGGTACTGGTTTTTTTATGACAATATTCTACTATTGCTGACGATTGCGGAATTACTTCATTTTGTTATACTTAGAAAAAGGGGTGCTCAAATGAAAGAATTCATAAATTGTTTACTGATGGCTTTTTCTTTTACTATTGTGACAATACTTATTGGTATCATTTCCAAAGATTTTACATTTAATACTGTGCCATTCTCAGATATTTTGTACTCTACTTTTATCTTTTTTATTGGTTGTATTACAGCTACGTTTATAAATCATTCTATTAGAAAAATAAAATCAAACCGAAAAGATGACTAATTTAGTTTTCTATTTCGTCGGATAGTGGAATCAAATTTGTTGATATTTCTTTCTGATATTTTTAATATAAATAATAGAAGAGGTGATTTTTTTGTCACAAACATATATCAGAGAAGCTTCTATAGATGATTGTAAAAATATAAGTGAAATACATGTTAAAAGTTGGCTTGAAACTTACGATGGAATTATTCCACCTTCATTTTTATCAAAAATATCGGTTTCTGAAAGAGAAAATACATGGGTTAATAACTTTAAAAAGGAAGAACTATCCATATTCGTAGCAATTTCTGGTAATGATATAATCGGCTTTTCTTCCATTGCTCCCAGAATATACAAAGGTAGCCATGTAATCTTCCTGGAATCGATTTATTTGTTAAAATCTTTTCAAAATCAAGGAGTTGGAAAGGAATTATTTTATAAAGCATTATGCAGAGCTAAAGAATATGGATATAGTTCAATATTCATTGAAGTTCTTGCCGACAATCCGACTTTAAACTTTTATCTTCGTTATTCTGCGAATATGATCGAAGAGAATATAATAAAACTCGGAGACGAAAATCTATTAGAATACATACTTAGAATTGATTTTACTGATTGACATATTTGGTACTTTTGTTAGTTATTTTGATGGATTGTGGACTAAATCAAAGTTTGTTTTAATCCCAAAGACAATGTAATCATCCTTTTGCTCATAGTCTGTAATATACGTGATTGCTGCCAAAATACTTCTTCCTGTGTATTGTCCATCTTCATATTCTGAAAGAGCAATGTTGTCCCCTACTTTGAAATCTCGATCGTTTTTCCTGATCTCAAAAGTTTTATCACCAATCGAAACGGCTTGAAAGTATTGCGGCAAAATTTTTAGTTGATGATCAATTTCAATTGTTATTGCTGGCTTCATTTTCTGTATTCCTCCATTTCCGTAATCTCTGTCAATTAATGACTTCCCCTTCCTTCCAAGAAAAGGATCCTCTTCGAACAGTAGCATGGTCTAGCTTTTGCTGCTCTTCTTGTTTTAATCTAATCTGCTTGTTACGCCATGTTTCTTTAAATACATTTGGATTAGTTTTTCTCATTCTTTTCAGTTGATTCGTCTTCAGAATATTTACCTCCTGCTTCAGTTTTACATTTGATATAGACAAGAAATAGGGTCAAATTTTCCGCTTTTCTAGGAGAATCTTGATCTGCAAAACGCTAATTAAAAGCCAAATGACGATAGTTATTGCAATAAGCCACTTGATTAAAACAAACGAGATAACCAACCGTTGAGTGCCGAATAAAAATAATGTACCCAAGATTCCAATACCAAATAAAGTTGTTATTACAATCAGCGTCGACAATAATCGGCTTTTCAACTTATCCATTTTTCTTATTTTATTCGTGATCTTGATTAATTCAGAGACTTTCACTTTTTATCACCTTTTAGAAAATGATGTTGAAGTAGCGTTGATCGCAGCAAACGTGAAAGTAAAAATGAAGATAAATACAGCAACCTTCAGCAATCCCATACTAACTTTAAACATCATCTTCAAGAAAAAATTTCCAACTGCCAATAACTTATTTGTCTTCGTCATAACTTCCACTCCCTTTTTAAAATTTATTATTGACCAATTAAACATCTTTTGTTTACCAGATTCGAAAATAGAACAAAATAAAAGTCGCAGATTTTTACAACCGGAGAAATCTAACTCCTATGAAGGCCGGATATTCGCTCGCACACTTGCGGTCTTGGCAAATCCTTCAATGTTTTTGGCTCACCAGTTCATTGTATTCCTGGTTACTCTAAACCCCTTAGTAGCCATGCTGTTTAGTTTAGAGGGGCGTTCTAATACCCACATTCATATATTCAATTAGTTCTCAATACTCGTTCGTTATCAACTCATATCAAGAGATTTTGCTAGAAACTAGCAAACAAAAGATGTTTAATTTGAGATTCAAAAAGCGGTTACGCTCGTTTTCGTTCCTGGTACCAATAATTTTGAATCATTTCCTCGTATTCTTTTTCTTCTATCGCAGTGATCAAGGCATATACTTCTAACGCTCGTTCTGATCGATGATTCCGGACTTTGAAATATTTGTTTTCTCTTGTCGTTATCAGACGACCATTTGAATTTAATCGTTGAGCAATGACTCTTTCCTTTTGATCAAAAAGAAGTTTGATTTGTGGAAAGATCGTTTCCGTTTTGGCAGCTCCGAAAAATATTTTTTTGGGTTTCCCTTTTTCAAAAAGAGTCGTATAGCGATAGGCATTTTCCCCTTCGATCATCCAATGCTGCGTGTTAAAAAGTTGTACTGATGTTTTGATTCTTGCTAGATCTTTAACGTATACTGCTAACCCTTTTGTCATTGTTATTCCTCATTTCCTAGATCATATTTGCATAAAAACAAACAAAAAGGAGGTAAATTCACAAGAACGTGAATTTACCTCCTAAGAGTCATAGTTTCTCAACGAAGATAAAAGATAGTCTTAACGATTAATGAGATTGGGACACATTAATCGTTAACACATTGCGAAAGAACCTGAAAAATAATAATATATTTTTCAATAATACACTGACTCAATAGTTTCTTTCCACAATCATTATCTGTTATAATTACATCGTTGTAGAAAACCTACGACGCAAAGGAGCTCAATCCGTTCAGGTGTGGCATCACTTGATTGGAAACCAAAGTATATCAATGACTTCTAAAAGAGCGTCAACTCTTCTAGAACGAGATATCTTTGGGGGCTCCTTTTTGTTTGGCTTCTTACAAATACGTCAAACAAAAAATATTGTTTTAAAATTTCATGTGTAACTTTATCACAGTAAATATAATTTTACAACAATACATTATTAGGTTAAGAGGACAAAAACTTAACCAAATAACTATATCGGCATAAAAATAATAAATTTAAGGTTATTTCTAACAATCTTTTCAATCTTCACTATTACAATAAAATTATACAGCTAGTTGTCTTATTTTGCAACGATAATTCGTAAGCAATGGTATTTTTTATCTAAAAGGATTGCAAGACATGGACACTAAAGAATTTGATCAAATCAAAAAGATTATTAGTAAAAAAATAAAAGAAGAACGTATTAAGCACGGCTATTCGGTTCGAACTTTAGCTGATTTGACTAATATTGGATACAGTCATATATCAAGACTAGAAAACAATAAAATACCTAGTCCAAGATTAGAAACTTATCTAATAATTTTTGAAGTTTTAGAAATCTCATTAGGCGAAGTATTTTCTGATCTAGACAATTTACCCCCTTTTAACAGATACCCCCCAGATCATTAAAAAATTGTGAAAAGAAATTTAATTCTTTTCACAATTTTTTTTACTTGATAAACTTACTTTTTGTATCTACAACCCCACATCATTCCTCCAACATTCGTAAAATTCTATAGTCGCAGTTCTTTTCATTTTCTTGCAAACTCCACTAAACAAAGACCACTTAATATCATCCAAAATAGCAGTCATCACTCCTCCTACCCCTAAAAAAAACAGTAAAAGTAAATACAAAAATAGCATCAGATTCGTCCACAATGACAAAAGAACAAGCAAAAAAG